>Ga0164318_10007071_pt1 | contig 10884 bp, 10 predicted proteins | sample GuaBasSedimGuay9_FD_113734 | JGI IMG/M metagenome (GOLD analysis project Ga0164318, IMG submission 113734) | Subseafloor sediment microbial communities from Guaymas Basin, Gulf of California, Mexico - Guay9, Core 4571-4, 0-3 cm | ecosystem: Environmental > Aquatic > Marine > Hydrothermal vents...
CAGACGGCGATGGTTAGGGCTCCCTCCTGCTTGGCGATCTGGGAGACCACGGGCGCCCCTCCCGTCCCGGTGCCCCCGCCCAGGCCGCAGGTCACGAAGACCATGTGGGCCCCCCTGAGGGCCCTCTTGAAGTCCTCCACGGCCTCCTTGGTCGCCTCCTCCCCCAGGTGGGGCTTGGCCCCTGCCCCCAGGCCCCTGGTGGTCCTCCTGCCCAGGAGGATCTTCCTGTGGGCCCTGATGGTGAGGAGGTGCTGGGCATCGGTGTTCGCGGCGATGAGCTCGACGGTGGAAACCCCCTCCATGAACATGCGGTGAATGGTGTTGCAGCCTGCCCCGCCAATCCCCACGACCTTGATGTTCGGCTTCAGCTCCCTGAGCACCTGGACGAGCTCCTCATCCTCCTCGGTGGCCACCCTCTCCTCTTCCTCCGCCTTCTCAATAAACTCCTTGATCATCCCAACCACCAGCATTTCCCAAAACTACTTCCCTCAATTTAAAAAGAGAAGAAATTGAAATCAGGCAAGATGTTAGAAATTATTGAAAATCAAGTTTTATCTAATATATAGAATATTCTTGAAAAACAACATTTTACACATTTATTCAACGTAATTATTTAACGTTTTCGTTTACGGGGAGGTTTTCCGGCAGGAGGTAGAAGAGGTATCTGGCGGGCGTCTTCCTGTCGTGGATGAGGGTCTCGAAGCCGCATCGGGGGCAGCGGAGGTAGAGGGCCTCGATCTCCCCCTCCACGGTCCTGCCCAGGACCTCCATCATCTTAGCCCCGCACACGGGGCATCTGGGCCTCCGGGACCTGCTCCTCCTGAGTCTGATGTCCACCCCGAGCCACTTTGGCCTCTCCCTGAGGAGCAGCCTCTTGAGCCTCATGGGGCTGACCTTTTCCCCCGTCAGCTCCTCTATTCTGGAGATGAGCTCCCCGAGGGAGCAGGGGCCCCTGGCAAGGGCCCTCCTGACGATCTCCAGGTCCACGTTTTCCTAACGAACCCTATGTTAAAGTTTTGTCAGTTATGCACCCGTGCCGACCTGCGACGTGGTTGGCTGCGATCGCGAGGCGGTCAGGGCCGTCTCCAGGGAGGAGGCCAGGAAGGTCTTCAGGCTCAAGGAGGGGAGGGGGAAGGCCCACCTGTGCAGGGAGCACTACAAGGAGTTCAAGAAGAAGACCAAGAAGGAGAGGAAGCTGAGGTACCTGGCCTGGAGGGGCTGAGCTTGGAGGTCCGCGTGGTCCTGGTCGAGCCCAGGTACTGGTGGAACGTCGGTTCCGTGGCCAGGGTCATGAAGAACTTCGGTTACAGGGACCTCTGGCTCGTGTCGCCCCCGCCAGGCCCCAGGGACGACGCCCTCACGGCAGCCGTGCACGCAGGAGACGTCCTCGAGGCCGCGAGGGTGGTTGGGGATCTGGATGAGGCCCTCTCCGGGGCCTCCCTGGTCGCTGCCACGACCAGCAGGGTGGCCGGGGAGAGGAAGTTCCACAGGAGGCCGATCCCGCCCAGGGAGCTCGCCCGTATCTCGGCCTCCGAGGAAGGCATACTGGCCCTCCTCTTCGGCTCCGAGGACTTCGGCCTCAGGAATGAGGTCGTGTCGTCCTCGGACCTCGTGGTCACGATACCCACCAGCCCGGAGTACCCCTCCATGAACCTATCCCATGCGGTCGCCGTGGTCCTCTACGAGCTGAGGGTAGCTTCCATGGAGGCCCCTCCCTTCCCGGTCCCCAGAGCGGCCAGCCACGAGGACAGGGAGAGGCTGATGTCCCTGATAAGGTCCATCATGGAGGCCACCGGCCTCTGGGGTCCCAGGCTGAGGAGGTACGAGGCGGCGGTCAGGAGGGTGCTGGGGCGCGCATCTCCGACGATCTGGGAGTACCACGCCCTCATGGGGGTGGCCAGGAGGGTCCTTCTCGCCCTAGGCGGGGAACCTGAATAAAGGAATTCGGCGATAGAGCGGCAAGATGGAGCTGGGAGAGGGCCTCAGGCTCGAGGTAGTGGAGATCGAGAAGCCCCCGGAGGTGAACGTGATCGTCGGGATCACGCACTTCATCAAGAGCGTGGAGGACATCTACGAGGCCGTAGTGAACTCGGTCCCCGGGGCCAAGTTCGGCCTCGCCTTCGTCGAGGCCTCGGGGAAGAGGCTCATCAGGCACGACGGGACCGACGAGGAGATGGAGGAGCTGGCGATCAAGAACGCCCTGAGGATAGGCGCAGGACACTCCTTCGTCCTCATGCTCAGGAACATCTATCCGATAAACGTCATCAACGCCCTTCGGAGGGTCCCGGAGGTGGTCACCCTCCTCGCCGCCACCGCAAACCCCCTGAGGGTCATCGTCCTCGATCTAGGGGACTCGAGGGCGATCCTGGGGGTGGCGGACGGGGGGAAGCCCCTGGGCGTAGAGGGGAAGGAGGACATAGAGGAGAGGAAGGAGTTCCTGAGGAGGATAGGCTACAAAAGGTGAACCGATGAGGAGGGGCATAGAGCGCCTTAGGGGCTTCAGGGAGATCTACCCAGAGGACCAGAGGGTTAGGAGGAGGCTCTTCCAGGCCTTCGTCGAGGTCGCCCAGTCCTTCGGCTTCGAGGAGGTCGAGGCCCCCAGCGTGGAGCCCTTGGAGCTCTTCCGGCTCAAGAGCGGGGAGGAGATCCTGGCCCAGACCTGGAGCTTCAGGGACAAGGGCGGTAGGGAGGTGACCCTGGTCCCGGAGCTCACGCCCTCGATCGCGAGGATGGTCGCCAGGAGGAGGGACCTCCCGAGGCCCCTCAAGTGGTTCTCCATAGCGAAGATGTGGAGGTACGAGGAGCCCCAGGCCGGGAGGCTGAGGGAGTTCTGGCAGTTCAATGCCGACATCTTCGGCAGCCCCTATCCCGAGGCTGACGCGGAGGTTATCGCCCTGAGCTGCGCCTACCTGGACAGGGTGGGCCTGAGGTCCCAGTACGAGGTAAGGGTCAGCGACCGCTACTCCATGGAGGCGATCCTCGGCCCCAGGGCGGGCGAGATCTTCCCCATCATCGATAGGATGCCGAAGGTCGGGGAGGGGGAGACGAGGGCCGCCCTGTCGGCCCTGGGTCTATCGGACTCGGAGGCCGAGAGGGTCCTGGAGATAGCCTCGGTCAGGGGGCGCTGGGAGGAAGTGAGGTCCACCGTGAAGCGCCTAGGGGCCCCGGACTACAGGCTGAGGGTCCTGGACGAGCTGTTCCTGGTCCTCGACTCCTACGGCCTCGGGGACAGGGTCATCGTGGATCTCTCCACGGTCAGGGGCCTCGCGTACTACACGGGCATCGTCTACGAGGGGAGGGACAGGGCAGGCAGGCACAGGGCCATCTTCGGGGGAGGCAGGTACGACGGCGTCGTCTCCCTCCTCGGGGGGAGGGAGACCCCGGCGACGGGCATGGGAATGGGGGACGCGGTCCTGGAGCTCATGCTCAGGGAGGCTGGGCTCTGGGGCCTGGAGGCCCCAAGGGCGGACGCCGTGGTCATGTGGATAGGCGGGGATAGGGAGCTCTCCCTAGCGGCCAGGGCCGCGGCGGCCCTTAGGGAGGCCGGTCTGAGGGTGGATCTGGAGGTCATGAGGAGGAGGCCCTCCAGGGTCCTCTCCAGGGCCTCCAGGGAGGGCGTGAGGCTCGCCGTCATCGTGGGGGAGGAGGAGGCCTCCGCGGGCGAGGTCTCCCTGAAGGACCTGGAGAGCGGGAGGCAGGTCAGGGTGCCCGTGGGTGAGCTACCCTCCGCCGCGAGGGCCCTCCTGGGCGGGTAGTATTAAATTGAAGTCAAAGATGGAATTTAGGGAATGAAAGTAAAGCTACGCCTGATCGGAGCGTCCTACCTCAGGGAGCAGCCCGACGTCGTGGTGGAGCTCTTCGGCCGGGACCCGGAGGGGGTCTCCTACACGGTCCTCTACAGGGGCTTCAAGCCCTACTTCTACATCGTCGAGCCCACGGAGGAGCTCTTGGAGGAGCTGAGGCGCGCCTACCCGCAGGACATAGTGGAGTTCGTCCCCCGGGACCTCTGGCACAACGGCAGGGTGAGGAGGTGCGTGAAGGTCGTCATGCACGCCCCCTGGAGGGTCCCGGAGCTCAGGAGGTTCGCGCAGGAGAGGGGCTTCGAGGTCCTGGCCGCGGACATACCCTTCCACCTCAGGTTCATCTACGACCTCGACCTGGGGGCCGCGGTCGAGGTCGAGGGTGAGGACGTCACCGAGAGGGAGGGGAGGAGGTTCACCACGGACAGGGTCATCCTGGCCAGGGAGATAAGGCCGGCCGAGGCCTTCTACCCCCCTCTCAGGATCATGTCCGTGGACATAGAGACCTCGGTGGACGGCAGGAGGCTGTACACGATAGGGATCGCCTACTACGACAAGGGGCACATAACGACGGAGAGCATAACGGGCTCCGAGACCCTCATGATTCACAAGTTCGTGGAGGCCGTGAGGAGGTTCGACCCCGACATCATCACCGGCTACAACATAGACGGCTTTGACCTCCCCTTCCTCAGGGACCTAGCCTCCGCCCTGCGGATAGACTTCGGCATAGGGAGGGACGGATCCAGGCCGCAGAGGATCATGGAGATGTACTGGAAGCTCCACGGGAGGGCGGTCATCGACGTCTGGTGGGTCGTGAAGGGAGAGATCAGGCCCAAGAGGGAGACCCTGGACTACGTCGCCGAGCTGCTCCTGGGCGAGAGGAAGATAGAGCTCGACAGGAGCCAGATGGACAGGCTCTGGGAGGAGGACAGGGAGAGGGTCATCAGGTACAACCTGAAGGACGCCGAGCTGGCCCTGAAGATACTCCTGAAGCTGGGATTCATAAAGAAGATCATGGACCTGGCGGAGGTGGCTAGGCTCCCGTTCGCCGACGCCGCCCCCAGGAGGGCGAGCACCCTCATAGACTCCATCCTCATCCGCAGGGCGGACAGGGAGGACATCGGGATCCCCATGATGAGGAGCGAGGAGAGGGGCTCCAGGATCGAGGGGGCCTACGTGCACGAGGCCGTTCCGGGGCTGCACAGGAAGGTCCTGGTGATGGACTTCAAGAGCATGTATCCCAGCATCATCATCAAGTACAACGTCTGCTTCACGACCCTCTCCGAGGACGGGGAGATCGTGAGCCCCATCGGGGTGCGCTTCATGTCCCCCAGCCGGAGGAGGGGCCTGGTGCCGAGGATTCTGGAGGAGCTCATGGCCAAGAGGGACGAGATTAAGAGGAGGATGAGGGAGACCTCCGACGAGGCCGAGAGGGTGTACCTGGACGGCCTCCAGAACGCGATAAAGATCTTGATGAACTCATTCTACGGCGTCTTCGCATCCTCCTTCTACAGGTTCACCAACCAGCAGATCGGCGCCAGCATCACCGCGTGGGGGAGGGAGACCATCAAGGAGGTCATCAGGAGGCTGGAGTCGATGGGTCACAGGGTCGTCTACGGGGACAGTGCCGAGGGCTCCAGGATCGTCATCGTCCAGGACCCCTCGGGCGCGGTCAAGGTCCTCCCGATATGCGAGCTGTTCGACGAGCTGGCCCAGAGGTACAGGGTCATGCAGTCCGGGGAGAAGGAGATCGTGGTCCCGAAGGAGGAGTGGTATGTCCTCTCCTCCGACGGTAGAGGGGGTTCCGTCTGGAGCCTCATAAGGTCCGTCCTCAGGCACTCATACGATGGGAAGATGTTCAGGGTCGTACACAGCCTAGGCGGGACCGAGGTCACCGAGGACCACGGCCTCATTCTCGAGGACGGCAGGGTCGTGGATCCGAGGTCCGCCGTGGGTGAGCGCCCCCTGGTGGCCAGGAGCGCGCCTCCCCCATCGAGGCCCTCTCCTCCACCCCCAGGGCTGGAGGGGGAAGGGGTGCAAGCCCTGGTTAGGCTGGCCGCCCTCTACCTGTCCAACGGGACCCTGAGCGTGGCCAGGAGCAGGGAGGCCCTTTGTGTGAGGCACGGGGACGGGGAGAAGGTGTGCCGCTGGGCGAGGGTCCTGGACCCCAGGGCCAGGCTCAAGCCGGGACCCGGTGGATCCCTTAGGATCCTCAGCAAGAGGATAGTGTCCCTGATGGTCGAGAGCTTCGGCAGGGGGAGGGGGAAGGTGGTCCCAGAGTGGATGGCGTCCCTGGAGGACGACCTCCTGGACGAGTTCTGGAACACGGTGATGGAACAGGGGGCCCCGGAGATCAGGGTGAGGGACCAGAGGTCCCTCGCTACCCTCTCCTACATCGCCGCCAGGAGGGGGATCCCCTTCACCATAGCCAGGTACGACCTCTATTACACGCTCAACCCCGGCAAGAGGCCGAGGGGGGGCCTAGACGTCAGGGTCGCCCACCCCTCCTGCTGCGTCTACGACCTGGAGACGGAGGCCGGGAACTTCCTGGACGGGGAGGGCCTCATGGCCCTGCACAACACGGATAGCGTCTTCTTTATCCCGAAGGACGCGGAGAGGATGACGCTGGAGGAACTGGTCGAGCTTGGCAACGACCTCTCTAGGAGGCTGAGCGAGGAGCTGGGCATTGTGCTGGAGTTCGAGATGGTCATAGACCCCCTGTTCACCCACGGCGCCAAGAAGAGGTACGTTGGCATGGTGGTCTGGCCCGAGAGGGAAATGCTGGTCCGTGGTTACGAGACCAGGAGGACGGACTCCTTCGACCTCCAGACCGAGGCCCTGTCGGAGGTCTTCCGCAGGCTCCTGGAGGGGGACATCGACGGGGCCGTCGCCTACGCCAGGGAGGTGGTGCAGAAGGTTAGGAGGGGCGAGGTACCCGTGGACAAGCTGGTGATCTCCCGCAGCGTCAGGGACTTCAGCGAGTACAAGAACCCGGACAGCCTCCCCTTCGTGCAGGCTGCCAAGAAGATGATGAAGAGGGGATTCCCGTTCCGCCCGGGCAGCAAAGTCTCTTGGGTCGTGACTAACGACAGGAAGCAGCCCCAGGAGGTGGAGCCCTACATCCCGGGCGTCGAGTTCAAGGCGAAGCCCGACTACGCGTACTACGCAAGGAGGCTCGCCCACACCCTGGCCAGGGTGACCGAGGTCTTCGGCGTCGACGAGTCCTCCCTGCTCAGGGGCACGTTCCAGGCGAGGCTCTTCGAGGGGGAGTCCCGGGGGAAGGTGGTGAAGGAGAAAAAAGAGAAGGTTGTTGGGAGGACCAGGAAGCTGGAGGACTTCTTCTAGTGCGCCTCCTTCTCGAGCAGCTTCGCGTAGTCCTCGGCGTCCAGGAGCTCCTCCCACTCCTTGGGGTTTGAGGGCTCGATGGCCGCGATCCAGGACCCGTAGGGATCCTTGTTCAGGAGCTCCGGGTCCTCCTCCAGCTTCCTGTTGACCTTTACTATCCTCCCGGAGACGGGAGCGTAGACGTCCGAGGAGGCCTTATAGGAGTCCACAATGGCTACGGCGTCTCCCTTGGAGACTATGTCCTCCTCCTCCGGGAGCTCAATGTGCACTATGGTCCCCAGCTGGTCCTGGGCGTAGTCCGTTATGCCGAAGTAGACGAGGTCTCCCTCCATCTTTGCCCACTCGTGGGTCTTCGTGTACTTCAGGTCATTCGGGATCTTCACCATTCCTCACACCTCCGGCGGGAGTAAACTCCCGTCCATGAATTTAATCATGCCTTTTTGAAGCCGTAGAGGAGGCCTAGGACAAAGGGCACCCCGAAGGGGAGGACCGTGAGGATCCTCGCCAGGACGAGCTTCCCACCCTCGACGCCTGCCGGGAACAGCTTCTCGATGAGCACCTGTCCGAAGCGGTCCCAGTGGACCTCGACAACGCCCTCCTCCGACAGGTAGGCCAGCGAGACGATGTAGATGCCCAGGAGGGCGAGGAGCATCTTGACGGCCTTCTTCAGCGCGTATCCCACGAGGAAGCCCAGGATGCCTCCTCCTGCGACGTTCACGGTCAGCCAGGTCGGGAGGTTCATGCTACCACCTCGTGCTCCAGCACCCGCAGGGTGGCCGTGAGGGGCCCCTCCTCCGAAACTTCCACATCCTTAATCCTAATTTTCCCGGAAAACCAGGGCGCCCCGACCACGAGCGTCTCGAACTCCCCGCCCTCCCCGACCGGGTTCACCCCCCACCTCCTGTGTGCCTCCAGGAGCCTTCCCGCGACCTCACTGATGGTCCTGCCCAGCAGGGACCTGTCCAGGCCCTCGGCCGCGACCCTGGTGATGACGACCTCCATTCCCGCCTCGGTGTACTCCCTCAGAAGCTCCTCCGGGTCCCTCCCCCAGAGTGGGGCGATCAGGGTGCACTCTGCCCTCCTGCACGCCTCCTGGAGGAACCAGTACTGGTACTCGGAGGCCACCACGCCGGCGACGAGGGCGTCGGCCCCCACGGACCCTATTGCCCCCGCTAGGTCCTCCTCCGTGGATCCCTTAAAGTGCTTCGCCTCCAACCCCATGAGGCGGGCCACGACCCCTGCCAGGTGTATGTTGGGCCTGTGGTAGACCATTGGGTGCTCCTCCTCGGGCACGTTGATGAGGGCCACCTCAGGGTCCATTCCCATGATGGAGGAGAGGAAGGCCGCGTAGACGGAGTCCTTGCCCCCCGAGAGGAGGGCGGCGACCCTCATCTCCTGAGCTTCCTCCTCAGGGCGATCTCCCCCGCCGCGGAGAGGGGCATGTTCAGCTCCGAGACCCCCGGGCAGTAGGACCTCTCGAACATGAGGGCGTCGTCGACGGTGGCCCCCCTGTGGATTAGGGCGGCCACGACGTCGATCTCGGCCGAGGCCCTGGGGCCGACCGCCTGGGCCCCCACGATCCTGTCCCCCTCGAGGAAGAGCTTGAGCCAGACCCTCTCACCACCGGCCCACTCCGGCTTGTAGAATCCGGCAATCTTCACGCTCTTCCCCGTCCTGATGCCCGTGGCCGCCGCCTCGAAGGCCCCCATGGCCGAGGAGAAGGTCCCGAGGGCCCCGGAGTATGTCGCATCTCCCCCTGCGGCGTTTATGCCGGCCACGACCCCCTGCCTCATGGCGGCCGAGGCGAGCTGGACCATGACCATCTCTCCGGAAATCCTGTGCCTGACCACGGCCACGTCCCCGGCGGCGAAGACCCCCTCCCTGGAGGTCTCCATCCTCTCGTCCACCAGGATGCCCTTGTCCACGTCCACCTGCCCCTCCAGGAGCCCGGTGCACGCCCTCACCCCCGTGGCCATGACCACGATGTCCGTGGGAATCCTCTCCCCGCACGCCCTGACCGCGACCACGCTACCGTCGTCCAGTACCACCTCCTCCAGGGGGCAGCCGGTCCTGACCTCGATCCCCCTGGCCCTCAGGTAGGCCTCCACGTGGGAGGCCATGTCCGGGTCCAGGCTCCTGGGGAAGACGCGGTCTAGCATCTCCACCAGGTGGACCTTGAGCCCCCTCCTCGCGAGGGCGTAGGAGATCTCGCACCCGATGGGGCCGGCCCCCACGACGGTTGCCCTGGTGGCCCCCTTCTCCTCGATCCTCCTCACGAGCCTCTCCCCGTCCTCCACGACCCTGATGGTGAAGAGGTCCTTTCCCAGGGCCTCCCCAGCCCCGGGCACGGGGGGGACGAAGGGCTCTGCACCGGGGGCGAAGACGAGCCTGTCGAAGCTCAGCTCGAGCTCGGAGGAGCCGTCGGTGACCCTGGCCCTCATGGAGTCGAGGTCCACCGACACGACCTCGTGGCCCAGGAGCAGCCTAGTGTTCCCCCTAACGGGGAACGGGTGCTTCAGGGACTCGAAGGACACGAGGCCCTCGATGGCGAGGGGTATGCCGCAGGGGGAGAAGGTGGGGTAGGTCCTCCTCTCCACGACCACGATCTCCGCCCTGGGGTCGGCGTTCCTCGCCCACTTGGCGGCGTAGAGGCCCGCGGTCCCGAGGCCGAGGACGAGGATCCTCACGCACCCTCCTCCCTGACGGCCTCGGCGAAGATCTCCATGCCCGTGTCGAGCTCCTCCTCCGTTATGGTCAACGGAGGAATGAAGCGGATCGCCGAGAACCCGCAGGGGAGGAGGATGAGCCCCTTCCTGAGGGCCCTCATCAGAACCCTTTCCCTCACGTCCTTGTTGGGCTCCTTGGTGCCGGGCACGACGAAGTCCGCCGCCTGCATGAGGCCTATGCCCCTGACGTCCCCGATGGTCTTGGACTCCTCCTTGATGTCCCTCAGCCACCTGGTGAGCTGCTCGCCCCTGGCCCTGACGTTGTCCAGCAGGTCTCCTATGACCTCAATGGTCGCCAGGGCGGCCGCGCAGGCCAGGGGGTTGCCGCCGAAGGTGTTGGAGTGGGCGCCCAGGACCCCGAAGTCCAGGTCCTCGCGGAACACGATCGCCCCCATGGGGACTCCGGAGGCTATGGCCTTGGCCAAGCAGACGACGTCGGGGACGACCCCGAAGTGCTCGATGGCGAACCAGCGCCCCGTTCTCCCCATCCCGGCCTGTACCTCGTCGTCCACCAGCAGGATCCCGTGCTCGTCGAGGAGCCTCCTCAGCTTGGGGAAGAAGTCCTTAGGGGGGACGACGTAACCGCCTTCCCCCTGGATGGGCTCCGCGAAGGCGGCCGCCACCTCATCCGGGGGGACGAGCCTCCTGAAGATCTGGTCCTCTATGTACGAGATCACTGCGTCCGAGACCTCGGAGGGGTCCACGCCGAACGGGGTCCTGAAGGGGTCGGGATAGGGCACGTGCACCACGCCTGGAACCATTGGGAAGAAGCGTCCCCTGTGGACGATCTTGGAGGCCGTGAGTGAGAGGGCGCCGAAGGTCCTCCCGTGGAATGCGCCCAGGAAGGCGAGGAAGTACTTCCTACCGGTGGACCAGCGCGTCAGCTTCATCGCCGCCTCGTTGGACTCTGCACCGCTGTTCGTGTAGAACACCTTCTTCCCGAAGTCTCCGGGGGTGATCTCGACGAGCCTCTTGGCCAGCTCCACCTGGATGCCGTAGTAGAAGTCGGTTCC
>Ga0164318_10007072_pt1 | contig 10882 bp, 8 predicted proteins | sample GuaBasSedimGuay9_FD_113734 | JGI IMG/M metagenome (GOLD analysis project Ga0164318, IMG submission 113734) | Subseafloor sediment microbial communities from Guaymas Basin, Gulf of California, Mexico - Guay9, Core 4571-4, 0-3 cm | ecosystem: Environmental > Aquatic > Marine > Hydrothermal vents >...
CCATCAAGAATACTCCGGACAGCCTTTAAACTGCTGGGCCGGTTCACCGGAGAGGGGGCAGACATGTCCTGAATGGCAATTCGAACTGATGGATCAAGCTCCTGCCACACGTGCAGCTGTCTCTCTCTGTTGTCAGTTCCGGCGATAAGGCGGAAGAAGAAAGTACCGACTGCCGCGACATCACTTCTGGGATCGGATGGTCTGGACGAATGCACCTCCGGAGCGGTAAAATGAGAGTCTGGAATTCCTCGCCTTCCAGCCAGCATGGTAACAGAACTAGCGCTGGAAACAAACATCTCCGGACCCAGGTAACCGCAGATCATTCCTGCAGCCTGAAGGTTGGACACAACGCCAATAACCATTTTCGTAATTTCGACTGCCTGAGGTACAGACATGCGGCCGAATTCCTGAATTGTTTCACACAGAAAAACTGTGTCTCCCGTGTCAAAAAGCAGAAGTTTCCTCTGTTCCGGAAGATCCCTTGCGGAAACCGGCAGAATCAGCCCTTCAGCTACAGGCCAGCGATGCTGGTAAGTTCCTGAAGCTGAGGATATTTCAGCAATAAGTTTTCTGCCGCGGTAGTCTACGCGACTCAGCGTATAGTCACCATCTGAAAATATCACAGACTCCAGACGGAGACCAACGCTCCCCAAAAGATCAGAATCCACTGGCATCCGACGAGTAGTTCGGTGCTTCTTTGGTCACCGTAATATCATGTGCATGACTTTCCCTGAGACCGGCAGCCGTCATTTTGACAAACTCAGCTCTCTCGAAAAGCTCACGGATGGTTGAAGCTCCCACATAGCCCATGCCTGATCTGAGACCTCCGGTAAGCTGCACAAGATAATCACTTACCAGCCCCTTAAACGCCACCATACCTTCAATACCCTCAGGAACGAGTTTCTTCACCACAGAGGCATCCTGGAAATACCTGTCTGCGCTGCCCATTTTCATGGCTCCCATGGAACCCATTCCTCTGTATGTTTTGAACTTTCTGCCCTTGTAGATGATGGCCTCTCCAGGGCTTTCGGTTGTACCTGCAAAAAGACTGCCGACCATAACGCAGGCGGCTCCTGCAGCCAGAGCCTTTACTATATCGCCGGAGTATTTGATACCACCGTCTGCAATGATTACCTTGCCATGCTTCGCAGCCGCCTGTGCGCAGTCGTAGATAGCGGTGAGCTGGGGACATCCCACACCGGCTACAATCCTCGTGGTGCATATTGATCCAGGGCCTACACCCACTTTTACAACATCAGCACCGGCTTCTATAAGCATCTCAGTTGCCTCGGCGGTAACAACATTTCCAACAACTATTGCAAGCTCTGGAAATTTCTTTCTTAGAATTTCAGTGGTTTTGATAACCGTTCTGCTGTGCCCGTGAGCGGTATCTACAAACACTGCGTCAACACCGGCCTGAACAAGAGCCTCTGCCCTTTTAACGGCAGCGTCACCCACGCTTACTGCTGCGGCGACACGAAGCCTTCCTCTGTTGTCCTTGCAGGCCTCAGGGTACTCCATGGCCTTCTGGGCATCCTTCAGGGTAACAAGCCCGGCAAGCTGCCCGTCTTCGCCAACCAGAGGAAGTTTCTCAAGACGATGCCTTCGCAGCAGAACCAGAGCATCTTCAATGGATGTTCCCACAGGGGCAGTAACCAGGTTTTCCAGAGTGGTCATCAGGCTTTTAACAGGAGTGGAGCCCTCCTGTTCAAAATGGTAATCTCTGTGTGTTAGAATTCCGCACAGCTTGTTGTTTTTCAGTACAGGAAAGCCGGAAACACCAGTTTCCCCGGCCAGCTTTAAAGCATCGGAAACGAGAGCAGATTCGTTCAGAGTTACAGGGTCATTGATAACTCCGCTCTCTGCTCTTTTAACATACCTCACATGGCGGGCCTGCTCTTCTATTGACAGGTTTTTATGAATCACACCCATTCCACCCTGCTGTGCAAGGGCGATTGCCATGCCTGCTTCGGTAACAGTATCCATTGCTGCACTTAGAATGGGAATTTTAAGAACTATGTCCCGACACAGTTTCGTGTGAAGACTTACTTCCCCGGGGTGCACATCCGAACTGGCCGGCATAACAAGAACATCATCGAAGGTAAGTGCTTCCCGTGCATCTCTTGGGTTCATTTACTCCTCCAGAAAGGCGATCTCAATCGGCCCAGTATATAATCCTCCCGCATGTAGGGCAGGTGTGTATCTTCATGTTTCTCTCGGGATCGGAGCAGACTGCAGTTGGTAACCTTGTGAGACAACCGGCACATCTACCCATAAGAGCAGGAACCACAGCATTTCCATAGTGTCTGGTGAGCTGGTTGTACAGTCCCCGCCACTTTCTGTTGATGCTTCCGCAATACTCTTCCCTTAACTTCTTAAGTTCCTCAAGAGCATCATCGCTTTGAAGCCCCATCTCCATTTCACGTTTTATAATATCTTTCCTACCTAAATCAGCGATCATCACATCAAGATCATGAAGGCTGATCAACTTCTCAAGCTGTTTGTTCATCTACTCTCCAGTTCCTCATGCTGAAAACCCAGCAGGTCAAGAAGCTCTTTCTGGTTTTCTGCAGTAACAATTTTATCCCCGTACTTTTTAATCCTGCCAGCTATGTGGCTGAGAAACCTGGTGTGATCCTGAGGGGCATTAAGCCTGACCGGCGAAACAAAAAGAATGACTGTATGAATCTTTTTATCAGGCCACCCGATACCTGCCTCTGATCTTCCTACGGCAATAGTCAGCTTATCAACAAGAATACTTCTGCAATGAGGCAGAACAATAGTGTTGTGAACAACTGTAGCACCAACTTTTTCCCTGATATCAAGGGCTCCAGCAAGAAGATTTTGAGACCTCTCGCCAACGGGGAAAAGACCCAGCAACTCGGCAATGGCTTCCTCTCTGGAAGTTGCCGACAACTCAAACTTGCATAAGGCTGTATATTTCAAAATGCACTCTCCCTTGCCATTTACTTCTCTAATATAGAATACTGTATGTGTACTGCAAGTTATGAGAAGTTCACGGGGTAACAAAGCGATTGGGTAATATGCAGACTGAAGAAAGAATTGACACATTCCTGCCTGCTGACGGCCGCTGGATAATGGTGAATAAAAAAACCGGTAACTTCAGCTGTTCCAGATTGATAGCCAATACTGCGACTGACATGGATCTGCAGACGGAAACCCTGATTTCTCTTATCGAAAACACCACAGAAGGCAGGTGGCCAGCAATGCTTGGCGGGAAAACCTGGAAACTGTCCTCGGTATCCGTTTCTCCCGAGCTCAGGATTATCAGTTTAGAACCTGCAGCATCTGAAGAGCTCGCAGCTTTTCTTGCAGATACCACCGGAGATAAATTGTTTGTTCTTGCAGCTTCCAACGGCAGAATTCTTGCAATGTCCGAGAAGGCAGCTTCCGTATTCAAGCGCAGAGAGAACCTTATCTCTCTTTTCGACGGTTCTTCCTCTGGAGCAGTACAGGCAGCGATAAACAGATGTCTTAAACAGGAAACCACCCCTGATTTTCTGGTGGGACACAACACCGGTGGAGGCAACCGGTCAAACTACACCCTATCAATGAGAAAGCTCCCTTCACCGGGAAGGCTGATCTACTGCCGTCTGAACATTCCTTCTGTGGCAGTCGTTACCAGAACGGTAAACAGAAACAGCCTTGTAGGCACTTTGCTGGAGGAAAGTTTCAGCCCGACACTGACAATAGATTCGGAAGGCATTATCACCTCCATGAATGAAATTGCCAGGGCGGTGTGTCAGCAGATGTGGGGAACCAACCCTACGGGTTCCAGCTTCTTTAAATTTGTACACCCCGATCACAGGAAAACAATTGAGCTCAGAAACGAGCAGCGGAAAAAAGGCATTACCACTAATTCAAGATTTACCGCGAAGCTGCAACCGTCTCTTACAGGCTCAGAATTTATAGCAGATATTTCAGTTGTACCAATTCCGGACACACAACAGTTTGTGGTTTTTGCAAGAAAGAAATCTTCAGGTTCAGGAGGTTCCGTGCTGAGCGAGAACAACACAGTCCATCCCGGGTTGATGGAGCTTCTCACTGAAGACGGCAAATCATTTCCAGATATACTGGAAACAACTGCAGACCTGATCGGTGCAGCTTCGGCGGCTTACGTCCACGAAGGAGAAGTAATTACTGTTGGGGATTCAAGAAGCATCGTCCGGCTGCTTGATCCTGTTCAGCTTGCAGCAAGTCCGTGCGGATTCAGAGATGACAAAATATACCTTCACAGAATACACTCAGGCTTCAGCATTTCACACCTGGTGTTTCAGGGAATAGAGCAAAATCCTCTGAGCCCTCTCAGTCTGGCAATTTTGCATGCCTCCTCAAGAATTCTGGCTGAAAGAGAGACCAGGCTTGCTCTCAGGGCTGGCCACCGCATTCTTACAACTGTGAAAGCTCTTGCTGAAAGTTACCTTAAAAAAACGGAACCTCTTGAAGGGCTTCTTTCCGATCTGGCAAGGGAATGCAGGGCGGAAACCGCCGTGGTTTTCAACATTAACACAAGCGGAACTGTTCTCAAGGGAATCGGGGCATCAGGGGTTGTGGGGATACTGCCGGAAATTCACATTGAAGCTCTGAATACCGCTTCGTGGGCGTGCATCCGCGGGGAGACAGCGTTCTTTGCGGAAACCCCGGAAGACGATCTCAGGTTCTCTCCTGTTTTTCCAAACTCCAGATCCGAACTGGCAGTGCCTTTCTTTAAAGGAAGCACAACAGACGGTGTGATACTGCTTGCATCCACTGAAACTGAAGCATTCCACTATGTCGAAACCGAGCTGATTCAAATGATGGCTATACTGTTTACATCTCCAGAGAGCAACAGCGATAACAGTCTTGACAGAGACAACAGCAGGGAATCAGCTGTTCTGAAACAGAAAGAGCTGGAGTATATAATTCACAACATATCTGCTCTTTATTCTGCCTCCAGAAGCCGCCTTGAATCTTTGAAGAAAATACCTGAAGCTCCATACGAAGTCCTGGAAAACACCAGATTCCTTTCAGACTCTATTACAAAGTTGAATTATTTCAGCAGATGGACACTTTGGTGGTTGAGGGTATCTGTGTACAATGGGGTTCCCGAACACAGGTGGATAAATCCCGTACCTCTGCTGGAGAAAGTTCTGAACGAGTTCACCGGCATCTCGGCGTCTGAAAACATGAAACTCAACTATTTGCCGCCAAAAAATGACATAGAGGTTTGTACTGATGGCGCGTTTGTAAGCATGATAGCCTATTCCCTGCTGATGTGCATTGTGGAAAACTGTCGTAGCTGTGAAAGGATTAACCTTGCTTTTGACCAGATGGAAGATCACTGGTCATTCAGACTTGATACCGAAGGTGGAAGTGTTCCGGCGGACTGTCTTACCACCAGCATTCAGCCGGGAAAGAAGAACATGGCGTTCTCCCTTGCGTGGAAACTTACTGAAGAGCTTGAAGGTACCATCAGCACCTTCTCCAACAGGGGAAAATCGACAAGAATGATTGTCAGGTTGAAGGTTAGCGGTTGACGAACCTGGAGGATATATGCTGACCAAATCAGATCTCATGTACGATCTCCCTGAAGAACTCATTGCCCAGCACCCTCCGAAGGTCAGGGGAACATGCCGGCTGATGGTTCTCAACAGGAAAGACAGGTCGTTCCACGAGGAAAAGTTCAGCAGAATCAGGGAATACATCAAACCGGAAGATGCCCTTGTTCTCAACGATACCAGAGTGATCCGGGCAAGGCTGTCCGGCAAAAGAGAAGATACGGGAGGTACAGTTGAGTTTCTTCTGCTCCAGGAACTGTCTCCCCTGGTCTGGAAAACAATGGTACGGCCGGGAAGACAGTGCCGCACAGGTAACGTGTTCCACTTCAACCACAGCCTGAAGGCAACAGTTGTGCAAGAGCTGGGAAAAGGAAGAGCAGTCGTTGAATTCTCATCCGGGGGAAATACCTCCGAACTCATTGAAAAATCAGGTACTGTTCCTATTCCACCGTACATTAAAAGACTTCCTGATGAGCTTGACAGCGTTCGATATCAAACTGTTTTTGCAGAGAATGACGGTGCAGTCGCGGCACCGACTGCCGGGCTTCACTTCACACCGGAAATGCTTCAGAGCATAGAAGACACCGGGACTTCCATCAACCGCCTGACACTGCACGTGGGGCCGGGCACCTTCCAGCCCCTCCGCCGGGAACTGCTTGCGGAAAACACCATGGAGGAAGAACGTTACAGCATTTCCTCTGAAACCCTTGAATCTCTTCGCAGATGCAGGCAGAAAGGCGGAAGAATAGTCGCCGCAGGTACAACAGTTACAAGAACTCTTGAGTCCATAGATATCAGTTCTCAAACCAGTCTATCCGGAAGTACATCGATATTCATACACCCACCTTACCGGTTCAGGAATGTTGATGTTCTTCTCACTAATTTCCATCTCCCTGGAAGCTCTCTGATTTCGCTGGTGGGCAGTTTCGCCGGTCTTGATCTGATAATGGACGCTTACACAAAAGCAATTGAAAGTAAATTCATGTTCTACAGTTATGGCGACGCCATGCTGATTATCTGAGGAGTAGATTTGTCTTACCTGAAACAAAGACCTGCGGAAAAAGGAAAGGTGCTGACTCTGGCTCTGCAGGAGACGCTTTTTATTATTGCATGGACTGCTCTTGCAGGGGCACTGTTTCTTCCGCTGACCAGACTGTGGATGTTTTCCATGCTCCCGGCTGCACTGATAGCCATACACTTCCTGACTGCAATGGAGCTGTCTGGAGAAAGCAGCCCCCTTGTTTCACTTGAGCTGGAACAGCACCCTGCAAACGGATCGAAGGTTGTTTCAAAACTGTCGGTGTACTTCAGAATTCTTCTCACTGTACTGCTTTTTCCTGCACTGCTCATTGGCTATGTAACCCTTCTTTTTGGTGCGGTTTCCATTCCCGAGCTCGTAACAGGAATCCGTCTGACAGCAGTAAACCGGGGGCTTGACCCCAGACCCGAATCTGTTATCAGAGACATCGTCAGAAAAGCAGGAATCAGATTAAAAGCTCTTATCATAGTTCCCATGGCCGCGGCAGCTGCGGCTTTTCTGCTTCTTCACTCGGCACCTTCCGTGATATCCATGCAGTCTGCTGGAGTTCAGGGCGGCCTTCCTGCAGAAGAGCAGGAACTGCTTACTCATTACCTCGAACTCACAGCACTCCACCCGGAAGAACTGGAATACCATGTAAGGCTTGCAAGCCTCTACTACAGAAACAACATGCAGCAGGATCTTATGAATGAACTGACGGTAATTGAGGGCATAGACTCCACACACGCAATTCTGCTCCTGGCAGATACCACTGCATTCACTTTCAGCCAGCTTGAACCTCTCCCGGAGGACTCTTCAGCAGGTTTGTATGCAGATGCCCATGTGGGGCTTATGGCAGCAGTCACGGCGGATTCAACCGAGGCAGACTCAACACAGGCAGATTCAACTGCAGCAGATTCGCTGGCAGTCCAGCCGGACACCATCGAGCTCGTCACCGCAGAAGACAGTTTGCCTGTAATCACGGCGGATACCGTACAGCATGTTCCGGATACACTTCCGGAACCTGTTCAGGACTCTCTTCAGGTAACTCCAGTACTGGAGGAAACAGACACTTCCTCAGTTATTCAGGAACCAGAACCTGAAGTGATTCAGGAGACAGAGGAGGAAACCGTTGAGCCTGAAGCCATCGTTCAGCCTTAAGAATACAAGCGGCAAAGCCCGCCGTGGGGCTCTCAACCTTGCACACGGCAAGCTGGAAACCCCGGCATTCATGCCCGTTGGGACTCAGGCAACAGTAAAGACAGTAAGAAATTCCGATCTTGAGGCCGACGGATACACAATGATTCTTGGAAACACCTACCACCTCTACCTGCGTCCGGGGCTGGAAGTTATCCGCAAAGCCGGCGGCCTGCACAAATTCATGAACTGGAAAGGCAATATCCTTACAGACAGCGGAGGTTTTCAGCTTTTCAGCCTTGCTTCACTCAGAAAGGTAACCGAGGAAGGATACAATTTCCAGTCGCATATCGACGGCAGCAAACACATACTTACACCGGAAAATGTGATACATGCTCAAACTGTTTTCGGCAGCGATGTGATGATGGTTCTGGATGAATGTCTGGAGCAGCCAAGCGAAGAGGCAAGAACACAGGAATCCGTTGAACTTACACTCCGATGGGCGGAGAGAGCCAGGAAAATTCATCCTGAAAACGGACAGGCAATGTTCGGTATTGTTCAGGGTGGCGGTTTTCCGAAACTGCGGGAGTACTGCGCGGACCATCTGGTAGGGCTGGACTTTGACGGATACGCTATTGGGGGGGTGGCCGTTGGCGAGGAAAGACCTATGATGGAACTCGCAGTAAACAGCTGCATTAACAGGCTTCCTGAGAACAAACCCAGATACCTCATGGGCGTTGGCAAACCCAAAGACCTTATAGATTTTGTGGGAATGGGTGTGGACATGTTTGACTGCGTGGTTCCTACAAGAAATGCCAGGGGAGCCAGCTTCTTCATTCCTGAGGGCAGGTTGAACATACGCAATGCGAAACACAGAGATGATTTTCGCCCGGTGCAGGAAGACTGCGACTGTTACGTATGCAGAAACCACACGAGAGCCTACATGCACCATCTGTTCAAGGCAAAAGAGTGGCTTGCCCCTATCTACGCAACGCTGCACAATCTCAGATACTTTGCCAGACTTATGGAGCAGTTGCGGGAGGCAATAGAAAACGACAGATACGAATCTGTTTCCCGCGAGCTTCTAAACAGAATGGGAAACTTTGGAAATTCCTGACAGCGTACTCATAGAAAGCCTGGGAAACCGTGTGGGAGGCATTGCAAGACCAGCGGATTCACCTGCCGTTTTTGTAAGAGGAGCACTGCCCGGCGAGCAGGTAACAATAAAGAACCGGAGAAATAAAAAGAGCTTTGTGGAAGCAGAACTTGCCTCTGTTGAAAAGCCATCTCCACACAGAGTAACCCCTTTCTGCAAGTACTACGGAGTTTGCGGTGGGTGCTCTCTTCAACATCTTGAATACAGCGAACAGCTGGTGTGGAAGAAAAAATGGGTTGAAAAAGCTGTTAGAAACTTGAGTGTACCAGCTCTGGACGACACGGTTCCGTCACCTGAAACCAGAGGCTACAGGAACAGGGTAACCTTTGATGTTTCAGATGGCAGACTTACCCTTCATGCTTTCAGGGGAAATCCGGTCCCGGTAGACCTCTGCCCGCTTATGAATGAAACTTCCCAGAACGCTCTGAATGCTTTTGTGAAAGCCGGCATCCCAGGCGACATTACCAGAATCTCTGTACGGGGAGGCTCAAACACAGACACTGCCATAGTGGAACTCACCGGCGCCTTTCAGAGCAAACCGCCTGCAAGCTGGCCTGCTGTTGTCATCAGAAGAAAGAAGTCATGGCAGCATCTTAAACCAGGCGAAATGTTTGAGAAAATAGGTGAATTCACCTACGCAGTTCAGCCGGGAGGATTTTTCCAGGTAAACACCCGGGCTGCTGAAAAACTTGTTACTGCGGTTACAGACCTTGTTCCTGAAAACAGCGGCAGAGTCCTCGACCTCTACGGCGGAACGGGAACCTTCGGTGTACCACTGGCTGCCGCGGGAAACCAGGTAACCTCTGTTGAAATGGAGCGGGAAGCTTCTGAAGGCTGCCGCGCAGCCTGTGAGCTGAACCAAATCCCATCAGACAGAATTCATGTGGTAAAAGCAAAAGCCGGCTCCTTCCTCAAAACAGCGATCAGGAACACAACGAGTTTCAGTACAATTATTACAGACCCGCCCAGAAGCGGCATGGGTATTGAAATATCGCAGCAGATAAGAGACCTGAACCCGGAAAGAATTATATATGTAAGCTGTAATCCCTTCACTGCAGCCAGAGACATTGCTATTTTCACACAACAGCACTATACAATCCGGCAGGTTGCTCCTGTGGACATGTTTCCCCACACCGACCATGTTGAAACTGTTTTTTTTATGGAAAGGAACTAACTCTTATGATGAAAGCGGTTCTGCTCTGCCTTGCAGCGATTTCCCTGGCAGGCGCCTCCCTTCCACTTGAAAGCCCGCTGAATCTGTGGCTTTACCATTCGGAAGCCACCGGGCTGCTTCTGCCTGGAGAACTGCCTGATACCCATACTGTAACCGTTGAACCCGGCTCCCGTTCAATCTGGTTGTGGCAGCTCATTCAGGATAAGTCCACGCCACCATCAGCAAATGATGGTGTACCGGGCTGGAAAACATCCGTTTCCGGACAGGCGGAACGCAACTCAGAATTCATCTCAAGAGGCGGATTAACTTTTGAAGTTTACTCAACACCTCTAAGCTGGTTTTCCATTTCCCAGAGAACATCACTTTGGACTGGAAGCGATGGAAACCCTCCATCCGGTTTTGCGCCTTTCCACTTTGGCCTTGAACACGGCAGACATCTGTATGTAGACTGGGGTTTCATTCAGGCGGAAACAGGACCTCTCAGAGCAGCAATGGGCAGAATACCTGTACGATGGGGACCAGGCAGGTTCACGCAGCTTATGATTTCAGCAGAAGCTCCCGCGATGGACATGTTTAAGATGAATCTTCAGCTGGGCGACAAGGTGAGTTTCACCGGCTTCACAAGCACAATAAACTCCGACTCTTCAACATGGCTTTCCGCCCACAGACTGGATATCAGACCATATGACAAACTGAGGATAGGTCTCTCCGAATCCATCCTTTACACAGCAGACGGTATCGATCTTGCCTATGCGAATTTGTTTATTCCGTGGTACCCTGTACAGTGGAATGAAAGGGTAGACGACAATGCTTTCATGTGTGTCGATGCCACATGGCAG
>Ga0164318_10007073_pt1 | contig 10882 bp, 10 predicted proteins | sample GuaBasSedimGuay9_FD_113734 | JGI IMG/M metagenome (GOLD analysis project Ga0164318, IMG submission 113734) | Subseafloor sediment microbial communities from Guaymas Basin, Gulf of California, Mexico - Guay9, Core 4571-4, 0-3 cm | ecosystem: Environmental > Aquatic > Marine > Hydrothermal vents...
AATACAATGCCTGCATTAGCAAACGGCTTATACTTTCCTGATGAAGATGGAGATGGAATAGGCGATTGTCCTAATTGTCCTTTTGCTGGTGACGCTGATGATCCTACGGATTGTGATGATTATAATATTGTTGCATATGATAGTGATGGTGATGGAACAAATGATTCTTATCATTGTGATAGAACAGGACATTTTTCTATTCCAACGAACTGGCCTAGTATACATGATTAAGGGAGAAGATGATTCTTTTAAGTATTGGAATTAGTAATCAGGAAATTTATTATGCTTTGCTAAAGAAGAGAGAATTACTTCTTGGAAGAGAGCCTTTATCTGAATTTACCTCCGCCGCCTTTGCTCAATTGATAGAGAAAATAGTCAAAGAAAACAATATATCCCCTTCAAAGATATTTTTCTCTATATTTCGTGAAGATACCTTAATTCATCAGCTGACCCTACCTAAGATGAGTAAAGAGGAAGTAGAAGAAGTTATTCGGGGGGAGATTGAGAGATTACCCGCGTTTGCAGAAAAAGAATATAAATATATTTATTCTCTTTTTAATTTAGATGAAAGAAGAATACGAGTAATTTTTTGTGCTCTTTCTCAAGAAATAATAGAGGCGATTATTGAAGGAGTAAAAAAGATTAAAACTCCTTTAGAGAGTATTGAGATTGCTCCTTTGAATTTCCTTCCTCTTGTGTATAAGTTGACAGATGGCAAAAAGGATGGAGCATTGGTGGTGTTAGACGGAAAGATAAGTTATGTGGTGGTATTCTTTGGAAAAGAATGCAGGCTCTTTTATAGTGCAGGAGTGGGAATAGATGATTTCTTCTTCAAGGGCAAGATGGATAACCTGACTTTTTCTAATTGGGTAGAAGAGTTAAAACGAATATTTAAATCTTACTGTGTAGAATATAAAAAAGAGAGTGTAGAAAGAATATGGTTGGTCTGGGATGAAGAAAAAGCCCCTTTGTTGGATCAGACTCTTTCCAAGGAGATAGGAAAAGAAGTTGAAAAAATAGATATTACAGAAGAAATTAAAGTTTCTCAAGAAGAATTTAACTCATTTTATCTGGGTGCAGTTTCTCCTATTATTTCTTATCTCAAAAAATATCACCATCGGTTCCCTTTTGAGGCGTTTTTAAGAGAGATAAAATTAAAAAGAGCGCTTAAGAAAGGTTCTCTTCTTTTCCTTGCCTATCTTATTATAGTAGGTTTTCTTCTAGGGAATATGATGTCTATCTTTAGGACGAAAGCAGAGAAAGAAAAAAAGAGGTTAAAGGAAATAAACTCTAAAATAACACGTTTAGAGAAACAAACCCAAGAGTTAAGAAAAAGGAGAGAAGAATTTTTAAGAATAAGAGAGAATTTGCTAAGGCAAGCTTTTTATGTGAGAAGGCTTAACCGTGTCTCCTGGTCAAAAGTTTTCGGAGAGGTAGCAGAAAATCTTCCTCGTAATTTAGCTCTATCTTCTTTCAGTGTTTCGGAAAAAGGAGAGGTGAAATTTCGCGGAGAATCATTCAAAATTGAATCTATCGCAGAGTTAATGCATAAGATTGACCATCTTACAGTTCTTAAAGATGCTAAGTTTGACTTTTTAAGAGAATCTAAAATAGAAGATAAAAAAATTTTCAATTTTGGAATTTTGGCGCAGTTGAGAAGAGAACCTCTTGAATTAAAGAAAAATGAAAAAAAATAAGCTCACTCCTCGGATAATAAAAAGAATCTTTATACTCGGAGGGATAATTTTTACTCTTATCTTAAGCACTTTCTGCTATCACAATTTCTCTTTTTATCAGAAAGCAAAAAGAAAAGTAAATATTCAAAAAGCACGTCTCCTAAAGCTGGAAAAAGATATGGAAAGTATGCGAACCTCTTTAAAAAAATATGAAGAGGAGAAAAAGAAGTTTTCTCAATTACTTTTTAAAGAAAGGGATATACCTGGTTTTTTGAGAAAAATATCTTCTTTCGCTAAGGAAAGTGGGGTGAAAATTGTAAACATGAAAACAAAACACTTCCGAGAAGTAGAAATGATGGAAATCAAAAAAAATGTTTCTCAGGTAGCAAGAAAAAAGTTATCTTCTGAGAAAGAAAAAGAAACAATTACCTTATCTTATCTTCCTATTAATATAGAGGTAGAGGGAAAATTTGGCTCTTTGGTGAATTTTTTAATCTATTTAGAAAAGTATCGTCAGCTTTTAAGCCTTGCGGATATAAAAATCAGTAGAAAAAAATATCCTATTTTAAAATGTAAATTTGTTTTAAAAATTTATAGTCTCAAAGAAGCAAAAAATAAAAAAAGATGAGAAAGATTATAGCAGGTCTTTTAATTTTTGTTTTTCTTATAAGTGGATGTAAAAAAGTAAAAAAAAATATACCTTCTCAAGCTAAAAAGAAACCCCCTCAAAAAGTAGAAAGTGTTGAATTAGCCAAAGCTATTCTTTGGCCCCAACCGTATCAGTTTAAAGCAGATGATCCCTTCAAACCATTAATAGGAAAAAGCCATTTTTTAGGCGAAGGCGCGGTGAATGTAAAAGTAGATCTGAAACTTTTAGGAGTGCTGAATCTGGACAAAAGTTGGTTTGCTCTTATAAAGACACCATCAAAAGTAAATATTTTTACAGAGGGAGATAAAATTTCCGGATATACAATAGCAAGAATTCTTCCTGATAAAGTTATATTAAAAAAAGAAGGAGAGGAATTAATATTGAAAATAAGGAGGAGGGAATAATGAGGAAAATATTAGGAACAGGTATTTGTTTTTTCTTCTTTACTTTTCTACTTTATGCCAAGCCTCCCTCAAAAAAAGCGGAGGAGAATTTGCTAAAAGAGAGTAATCAGATTGAGAAAGAAATTGACAAATTGATTGAGGAAATAAAAAAGCTGCCTTTACCTAAATCTTTAGAGAAAACTCCTCAAGCGTCAGCTTTTGTTACAGAGATAATTACTCCTTTAAAGATTACCCAGACCTTAGTCCCTCCCTCAAAACGTAATAAGAGAATGAATCTGAATTTTGACAAAGCAAATTTGGAAGATGTTTTAAGAACAACGGGGGAGGCAATCGGGGTTAATATTTTACTTGACCCCGCACTTAAAGGGAAAAAAGTTGATTTACATCTTAAAAATATTCCTATTGAGGAGGCATTGAGTTTAATTTACAACGCTTATGATTTAGGCTCTTATCGTATAGGAAATTCTTTATATGTATCTTCAAAAGAAAAGATAAAAAGACAAACTTTAGTTACAAAGATGATTAAATTAAAAAATTTATCTGTTAAAGAAGCAAAAGAACTGATTAAAGATTTGGCAGAGACAGTGAATATCAGTGAGGAGACAAATACTCTGGTAATTGTTGGCAATCCTGAGGATGTAAATAAAGTAGAGAAGATTTTAAAAAAAGCAGATGTCCCTCAACCCCAGGTGATTTTAGAAGCAAAAGTTATTGAGATAAATAGAGATGCTTTAAAAGAATTGGGTATAGATTGGTCAGATTCAATCATGGTCAATTTTCAAGAAAGTAAACGGCCGACATCCTTAGAGAGTGAGACGGCTTCCTTAGGAGGAACTTTTAGGGTTTATCGACTTGCCCGCACAGCTTTACAATTTGAGTCAATTATAAAGATGCTGGAGAATGAGAATAAAGCAAAAGTCTTATCAAACCCTCGTGTTTCTACCCTAAACGATAAAGAAGCAGAGATTTTTGTAGGAGATAAAATTCCCTATACAGTCACTTTAGTAAGTGGAGGGACAACAACAACAGAGGTAAGATTTATTGAGGCAGGAGTCCGGCTAAAAATTACCCCTTCAATTATTGAGAAAGATTTTGTCGTAATAAAGATAGAGCCTGAGGTGAGTTATATTTATACCTGGCGCGGGCCACAGGACCAATACCCCTGGGTGAAGACAAGGCAAGCCACTGCCTATGTAAGGGTAAAAAATGGACAACCTTTTGTTCTGGGAGGACTTCTTAATAAAGAAGATAAGAAAAATTTATATAAAGTGCCTTTAATTGGTGATATTCCCTGGCTGGGAAATCTTTTTAAATATGAGAAACACACCGTTTATGATTCAGAATTAATCATTACCGTCACGCCTACAATTGTTAGTGGAGAGATTTAAACTTAAAAGTTCTTGATGGGAACAGTCAAAGAAAAAAAGAGCTTTACTCTAATTGAGGTTATCTTAAGTATTTTTATTATCTCTCTCATCGCCGCCGCAGGATATTTCTCCTTTGTTATTTTACACAGAACAACCGAGAGTGCTCATAATCGCAGCTTAGCGGTAGCTTTAGCTTTAAAGAGTGAGGAGGAATTAAGAAGAATAGCTCAGAGTAACTTTGATAGTTTGGATTCTGCCACTATTCAAAATAATTTTAACAGTTTTAGTGACCCCGTAAATTTTCCTCAATTTACAAGAACACTGAGTGTCTCTCCTTTTTCCGGAAGCACAGAGATAAAAAGAGTAGAAGTTACTATAAGTTGGAATGAACGGGGAAGAACACGCAATTATAATTACTCTTTCCTTCTTTCTCGCCCCCCTCTTCCTTTACCTGCCGATATTTGTGGTAGAGTTTTTGATAAAAACACAAACAATCCTGTTAATGATGTAACAGTAAAAATAATCTGTGCTACAAAGCCTTCTCTTTTTTACGAACATATAACAGGAAGTGTGGGATGCGGTGGTGTTGATTGCAGCAGCGGAGGATGTTACACTTTTGCTAATGTTGACCCTACTACAGGCACACACACATTTAATCTTTATCCTAATGAATGTAATATCTGGAACCTTTCTGTTTTAGAGAGTTCCAAGTATTATAAATATGACCATCCTAATTCCATAACTATTTTTTCAGGAAGAGAAACTCAAGTTCCTGATATTTATTTAACCCCAAAACCCGAAGATGCTCATATTAGAGTAAGTGTTATAGACAAAGAGAGTGGAAACCCTTTAGCCACCCGTTTAAGTTTATATCAGGATGGTAATTATAAGAGTTATAAATGGGCTCCTGCGGATTGGAAAATAGAGTTTGAGGAAGGAGTAAGTAATAAATGCTTCACTGTTGTAACTGGTTATAAAAACGATGATTACTATTATTCTTACCGCTATAATAAGCATTGTGGAGATTTTTGTGACCCTGAGGGGTGGGGTAAAAATTATAACTATCGTGGCTGGTCATCAGCAGTAGTGCAAGAAGATGAAAGTGTGATTTGTGATAATTCCTGGTGGGGTTCTAATGATACAGATAGGATATGTGTAACCCCAGGAGATACTGTTAACATTACCATCCCCTTAGCTGAAGTCCCCAGAGCCACTCTTAAAGGATACATAAAGACTGAAGGAGGAGAAAAAATAGCAAATGCACGTATAAGGGTATGGTGGCATTCATGGGGCTGGTGGGCAAGTACAAATTCTGACTCAGATGGTTATTATGAAATAGAGATACCTGCTGCTCAAGAGTTATTTCCTAACGAAGCAAGTTATTATTTAAGAGTTAGAGTATCTGGAAGAGTTGGAAAGGGTTGTTGTGACGAGGAAATAAATTCTAATAAGTGGGAGAGAATAGGCCCGGTATGGAAAGGTGATGTTATAACACAAGATTTTGTTATTCCTGGCTCAGAACAAAATTGTGGAGATGTAAAAGGCTATATTTATGATGGAAAGACAGGCAATCCTGTCAACGGAGCAAGAGTGAGGACAAGAGGTGTGAGTGAATATAGTGATGAGAGTGGTTTTTATTATTTTGAATGTGAAGATTCCTGTCCCTGTAGACCTGGTGGTTCTACTCCCAGTTATAAATGTTGCCGTCTTCCTACAGGAAAAACAGAAGTATGGGTAAAAAAAGAAGGGGAGTATTATCCTTTCTCAAGTTATTATGGCTCACGCTATGATACGGTAGATGGGATAAGACTTTATAGCAGAGATTTCTACAATCAAAGTTCTATTCCTGAAGTAGATATTCTCGAGAAGAATACTGTAAGTTATGATGTTAACCTCTGGCCTATTGGAAGAGGAAAAATTATAGGACATGTTAAAGATGCATCAACAGATGCAGATATTGCGGGAGCTACAGTTACCCTTACTCTTCAGGCAGGAATAGGGAGTAAATCTACTACTACTGATGAGAATGGAAATTTTGAATTTGATAACGTGTTTGAAAGCTGGCCTCCTCCTGATCTTCCTGATACTCCCTATTATAACCATACCACACGTAATCACTCTCTAAAAGTAGAAGCTTCCGGCTATGAAAAAACAGAGATAAAAGATATTAAATTAAATGATGGCCAATCCTTAAATTTAGGTGACATTTCTCTTATTCCCAGTGGAGGTATGTAGATTGATGGAAGGGTGTTCAAAAAAGAAAGGGTTTACCTTAACAGAGATAGTTACTGTCTTAGCTATTATAGGAATCAGTTCTGTTGTTTTTTTTCAAACTTTTATCTTCAATTGGTCTGCTTTTGAGAGAGAAGTTACTCGTATAGATTTAGATTTAGAAGCAAACCAAATTATAGAACAAATCTCTTTTGATATAAGAGTAGCTGCAGGCAAGACTATATCTGCAGGAGGAGATACTTTACAGCTAATTTATTCTTCAGGTAATCAGGCTACTTACAGATTTCTCTTTAATCCTGCTTCAGGAGAAAATGAACTTCAGATGATAAAAGGAGGAATTACCACAACTCTTTCCCAAAATGTGGATTTGGCTAATTCAAACTTTCAGGATAATACAGAGTCAGTCATTGTGAATTTGACCTTAGTAAAAGAACTTTTTGGAATAAGAAGGACACAGGTTGTGGTGAGAAGAAATATAGAGGTATTTTTACGTAATCTATGAGAAAAAGTCTTGCTTTAATATTAAGTATCCTTATAATGTTTTTTCTGGTCACTCTTTTGGGGGTAGCCCTCTTAAGGTCTAATATTCAACTTCGTGAGATTGAAATAAGAAGAGCCTCCCTTTATGCTTTTTATGCTGCTGAGTCAGCTTTAGAGAGAGCAGTATTTGAATTAAGAAAAAATAGAAACTGGCAAGCTGGTTTTGGGAATGAGAATAATCCTGTCTCTTTAACCTTAGCTGATGGGACAGTTGTAGGTTTTTATTGGATAGATGCTGATGGAGCAGATGATACCCCAGGAACTGCAGATGATGGAATTCAAGACGGTGGTGCTTTTGGTACATGGCCACAGACTCTCTGGGTTACTGCTTACGGGCAGGATGCAACCAGAAGAATAACCCGAATTATTCGTGCTCGTATAGCTACCCAGAGCCCTGCAGAATACTTTGTATCCACTCCTCGAGATTTAGCAATCACTGGAGGAGCTACTATTGCCGACAGTGACTTATTAGGAAAAAATGTTGTCTTTCAACCCACTTCTCCTATAAATATAACTGGAGGAAAGGTATATTATATATTCAACATAGATAATGAAGATAATGCCAATGTTCATGTAGATGCGGATAAAGATGGAATTGAGGAAGAGATTCCTGATGATATTCAACAGGTTCCTCCCATAACTTTTCCTTCCTTAGATTTAAGCTGGTATAGAGGTCTTTTTGATTTTGATGGTGATGGGAATCCTGATGAGTTTTATGACCTCAATGGAGATGGAATTCCTGAACCAACAGGCTATTATAGCAGTGACCAGACTATATCAGGAACAATTGACCACAACCTTCCTAATTATCAAGGGCTTATCTTTGTAGATGGAGATGCTCATATCCTGGGAAATGTCACTCAATCTATGCATATAGTTGCCTCAGGAAATATTTATATTGAAGGAGACATTACCTGCAGTAATAATGCCCAGATAGGCCTTTCAGCCAAAGAAGATGTAATAATTCCCTATGCAGCAGGAAATCCCGATATTAAAATTGAGGCTTATATCTTTGCTGATGGAGGAAGATTTATTGCGGAAAAAGGCTCTACCCCTAAAAATTCTCTTAATTTAAAAGGAGCCATTACGGTTAGGGGAAGGGAAGGAACGTCTACAAGTATAGACCTTAACATTTATCCTTACAGAAGCTATACCTATGATTCTTCCCTCAGCACTAATCTTAGTATCCCCTTCATAAGTTTTATCGCTAATATAATAGAATGGGAGGAAATCAAATAGCTTTTTATGCCTAAAATAATTTTTTTAGGAACCGCAGCCAGTGTTCCCTCATCCTTGAGAGATAACACCTCCTTAGTCTTTATTTATAAAAAAGAGGTTATTCTTATAGATTGCCCAGGAAGCATTCATTTTAAATTGCTTAAAGCAGGTCTTGATTTTAAAAAGATAAAAAATATTATCATTACTCATCAGCATCCCGACCACTTTTATGGAATAATTGGTTTAATCCATGCTCAAGGATATTTAAATGATTCTCTTAATATATTCACTAATCAACCCACAATTAATCTTTTAGAAAGTTTGATAAAAAAACTTGATTTGGATGAAGAGATTTATCCTGAAATTAATTTTTTTAATGTTTTTAAAAAAAGATTTTTCTATGAAAGCAAAGCTTTTAAAATTAAGGCGATTTTAAACTCTCATATTAAAGATTCTTTTGGAATAAAAATCATTCAAGATAAAAAATCAATTGTTTACAGTTCAGATACTTCTATTTCTCGCAATATTATAAAAGAGGCAAAAAATTGTGATTATTTAATTCATGACTGCACCGCCTCTTCCTTTTACTTTAGAAAACATCCCCAGCTTTATAAAATGCACACATCATCTTACCAATTAGTAGAAATTGCACACCAAACAAAGGCAAAAAAAATTATCCCTATCCACTTTCTTCTTCTGGATAAAGATGAGGAGAAAAGGATAAAGAAAGAACTAAAGTCTATTAAAAAGAGACTGGTTTTTCCTGAGGATTTTTTTACTCTTTTGATTTAATTTGATAATTGCTTTTAAGATTTCTAAATATCCAAAATTATCTTCCCCCATAAAAATAGTTTATTCTTAAAAGCAATAATTATTCCTTCAATAAAAGGTAACCTTTTCACTTCTTTGATTATCTTTTGTATATCTTTTTCTTTTTTTAACCGATTAGAAAATGAAGTGGCAAAACTATCTGCCAAAATCGAGTCAGTTGCAATAACAGTTACTAAATCTGCGTTTCCAAAATTTAAGCTATGTCCAATACAAGAAGAGGAAGAAGCTACTCCAAATGGCTTCTCTTTTTTTTTCAGTTTAATAGTTATAAAAGAAGGAGAAAATTTTTCCCCCAGATAAAGACCAATTTTTTTATCTTCATTTATCTTAAGGAATAAATCCCCACCATTTTCTATAATAACTTCAGAAGAATTCTCCAGAAGCTCTCTCCCCACATACCAGCTTATTGCTCCCGCAACTGCCGAAAAAGGTCCTACCCCTGCCTTAGCGGAGGAAAATGCCATATCTTTAACTATTGGAGGGGCCTGCTCATCTATATCTATAGGAACAAGAGAAGAAAAAAAAGAAGGATTAGTTTTTATATAAGAGGCAACCTCCTCATAATAATTTTTTACTATCTTCCTAACTTCTTCCCTGTCTAACGCTCTATCCGTAGAAATAAAAAGATCTGTCTCCTTATAACTTATCTCAAAAGAAAACTCTTTCTTACAGAAAAGTCGATAGAATCGTTCTTCATACTTCATCTTAAATATTTAAGAACCACGATTTTGGTAGGATAATTTAACTTCTCTTTTTTTATCTCCAGAACCTCTTTTTCTTCAACATTCTCCTTTCCTTCCAGAAATCTTTCCACTCCATCAATGCTGAACCCTAACTTAGGGGTTTTATAGTGCATAGGAATAGCAATTTTAGGCTGAATTTTCTCTACAAGTTTGCCGGCTTCTTCAGCATCAATAGTAAATGTTCCTCCCACAGGAATAAGAGCAATATCAATATCTTTTAACTTATCATAGTCTAATTCTAAAGTTCCTAAATCACCAAAATGGACAACTTTTATGCCTTCGGTCTCTATTATAAAAATTAAATTCTTACCACGCAAAGCTCCCTTTTCTTTATCATGGAAGCTTAAAAGTGCCTTAAGTTTCACACCTTTCTCCTCAAATTCTCCTTCTTTATCAAAGATTTTAGCTTCTCTAAACTCTTGAGTATAATTGTGGTCAAAATGCTGGTGTGAGACAGTTACTATATCCGGCTCAATTCCAATGGGATCATAGCCAACAGTTTTATCATAAGGATCAGTAATAATCTTTGTCCCTTGAGAAGTCTCCACCAAGAAACAGGCATGTCCTAACCAACTTATCTTCATTTTACCTCCTTTCCAATCCTTAAAATTCTTCTTACTGCCTGAAGAGGGTGTTTCTTTTTAATTATCGGCCTTCCTATAATGAAAAAATCCACCCCTTCTTTTATTGCTTCCTCCACAGTGGCAATTCTTCTCTGGTCATCATCTGTTCTTTTTTCACGAATTCCCGGAGTAATTGTAATAAGTGAAGGAAATTTTTCTTTAATTTTTTTTGTCTCCCACACACTACATACTACCCCATCTAATCCTGTCTGATGAGCAACTTCAGCCAGTTTTACTACTTCTTCTTTTTTTGTCTCCTGAGAGGTAAGTACAGTCACACCAATAATTTTTGTCTTTCTTCTTTTTATTTTTTCACCCAAAATTTCTCTAAATCTTAAAATATTTTCTTTTCCCATTTTAAGATGAAGGGTAAATCCCCACAAATTTTTTTTCAAAATTATTTTTGATGCTTCTGCTACAGTATTGGGAATATCAAAAAATTTTAAATCTAAAAATACATCCACACCTTTTCTTACCAACCAATCAATAATTTCCGGTCCAAAAGCAGTATAAGCAATCAGTCCAACTTTAAACTTTTTTACTACTGGATAAAGAGAATTAACAAGAGATTTTAATTTTCTTTTATCTGATATATCTAA
>Ga0164318_10007074_pt1 | contig 10882 bp, 23 predicted proteins | sample GuaBasSedimGuay9_FD_113734 | JGI IMG/M metagenome (GOLD analysis project Ga0164318, IMG submission 113734) | Subseafloor sediment microbial communities from Guaymas Basin, Gulf of California, Mexico - Guay9, Core 4571-4, 0-3 cm | ecosystem: Environmental > Aquatic > Marine > Hydrothermal vents...
GGAAGATTACAGCGCCAGCAGTGAGGTGTTCTCTTATTACAAGTCCCTTTTTGGATAAAATCTCTTTAATCTTCTTATACAGTTCATCATCCAGTATCTGTGCGTCGTCTATATAGCCATATGTTTTGTATTTGTCTCTCCAGAATATACAGTCAGTTCCCTCTGGAATATATTTATCAAGCCCCATTTCCTTTAATAGTTCCACTTCCTGTTTCCTCCTCTTCTCCTCTGAATTATCTTTATCAACACACCATCCATACTTTTCTTCAAACCTATCCATAAACTCTTCAAGTTCCTCCTCTTTCATTCTCATTCTTGTTAATTCTCCACTAAACCTACCACCTATTACGAACCAATCCATGCCGTCTTCCTCCACTCTACTGAGCATGTTTGAGTAAACCACTTCTCTTGCCTCCATGCTTGTTCCAGCCATTGATTTTGGCAATAAAAACATTGCGAATTTATGCATTATCCACCCTCCATTTCTTCAGGTATTCCTTGAATATTGCCAGATTGTTCACATCAAGATAAGCTTCTGGATACTTATTGTTCATTACCGCCTCATACTTCTCCAGTAGATATGATGGTGCCTTGTTGAGTATCCCACCATTGTTCTGCATTAGAATACAAAAGGCAACAAGCCTTTTAATAGTGAGACTTTTACTTGACATACGTCCTCCTTTGTTTTAGGTTAACCATAAATTTCAACGGTCCAGCCGTCTGCGAGTAGTTCGCTTATCTTTGCAAGATAAGCCTCTGTGCTTGAGTAATCATCAACAATATCAATATCATCGTTCACTTGCTCAATGATTGATGATATGCTGTCGTCATCACATCCAAGAGCTTGAAGCGCTCCTTCAATCCTTCCAATCAGTCTTTCTATGGTTTCCCTTTTGGCTCTGTTAACCTCATTAAACTCCTTGTCAACATCTTCCTGGCTTGCACCCGCTTTAATGTCAATGCTTCCAAAACCTATGTAAACATCTCCCTTTTTTAACAAGATTTCCTTACTCATAATCTCCTCCCTTTGAATAGACCAATAACTTCAAGAACCATTAAGAATGGGCTTATCCATACAAACACCAGTTTATCAATAGTGTCCATCAGGTCTTTAAGTTTTTCTTTTATCATACGGTCCTCCTTTGTAAGGGTTATTTGTTATCAGGATAACCGACTTTTATGATAAGCATAACAATGAATTCTATAATTATACCAAATATACCAAACAGAAAGCAAAAGACAAACCAAAAACCTTCAGAACCTCTCAATGTCTCACTTGTTGAAGCAATAAACCCACCTATCATACCAAAGAAAAACCATAGTATTAGAAGACCTATAAAATGCATAATTCCTCCCATTTTTAAGTGAATAGTTCTGGTTGATAGACAGTCTTGTCAAGCCGTCTGTAAGCCATTTCAATATATTCTGGGTTTAACTCTATCCCTATCCAATTCCTTCCAAGCCTCTTTGCAACAACAGCGACAGTTCCAGAACCCATAAAAGGGTCAAGGACAATCCCTGGTCTCCATCCAGCATTACAACCGCAGTCAGTCCAACCAACTGTATAGTATTCGGATGTTGTGGATTTATTGCTTTTCTTTCCAGCTTTTTTATAATTCTCATAATATCCTTTTCCTTCTTCTAATTTCCTTCTATACTCCTCTGTCGGTTCTATTATCCTCTCCCTCGCTTTTCCACACTTCTTACATATCCATCGTGGACATCCCGCCTTTATCATTGGTTCAATTAACCTCTCTGGAAAGGCGGCAAAGTGGGCTTCTGGGAAGGGTTGAGTTGGAATAGCCCACATGTCGCCAGGGTTCTTGCCAAGCGGATGCGGTTCTTCTGGAAGCATAGTTGCCTCACTTCCACCTTTTATTCCTTTACTTAACTTACCCATAGGGTTCTGGGGATTGCCACCAAACTTACCAACAGGGTATTTCCTCCTCTGCTTGCCGCTTTCCGAATAAGGTATCCTTACTGCATCCAGGTCAAACCAATACTTCCTGCTTTTAGTAAGCAAGAACACAGGCTCATAGGCGCTGGCAAAGCGGTCTCTCACGCTTGAGGGCATATGGTTTGGTTTATACCATATGATTGAATTACGCAGAATAGCCTGTATTCTTGGATGTTTAAGCATTCCCTCAAGTTCTCCTTCTGGTTTACCCATTGCACGCCACTCAACCATTATACGATAATCAATGTCAATAAGACCAAGAATAAAGCGGTAGTTTTGAAGACAAAGAGACTTTTGTGGAACATCTAATTCAACTTTCCTTGCCTCAAAAGCTCTGAAATTAGATTTACCTTTTATTTGTAGCTTATCCCAATTATGTCCTCCAGTTCCTATAATTTTACTTCCATAGTTGTCCCCATGGTTCCAAAATATCACTCCTGTTGGTTTTAGGACCCTGTAAAGTTCATCTGCTATCTGCCATAGATGAACCAGGTAAAGGTCAAGTGTGGGTTCTAATCCTAATTGACCATACCATGCACCACATTTCTTGCAGAAACCAGATTTATAATTCCTATAACTCTGTGCCATTTTTGTTTTCCCTGATATTACTCCTGTTTTACTTGGCTCTCTATAAACATGTTTCAGCTCAAACTCATGTTTACATTCAGGGTCTCCACCCCAGACCGTGTTTACTGCTTCTCCATAGTCCCTTAATCCCCAGTAGGGTGGTGATGTAATGATGGTGTCCACGAAATTATCAGGAAAGGTTTTAAGGGCTTCCAGTGTATTACCTTGATATATCTTATTCAGTTCCATTGGCTTCCTCCTGTTCACTATCAAGTTCAACTTCTGCATTTATCCGTGCTTCTTCTGGAATGCCATTCAGTTTGATTGGATAATTACATGTAGGACAATGAAGAGTTATTTCATCATACTCCCCTTCATCAATGAAGTATCGTGCGTTTGCTTTACATATTGGACATGTCCAGTAGAACATATATCCCTTTGCCTTTAATATCCTTACATTGGTCCTCATGTTCTCACCCCAGAAGTTCATCAAGACTTGCCATTCTTCTTAAATCTGCCGTGCTTTTATTGTTAACCAGAAACTTCAGTATCTCAACATGGTTAGCACCATCAAATTGCATAGTTCCTTCTATGAAAGTGAATTCTCCATCTTCAACCCTGAACCTGTAAACTTTATTTTTCTCATCATATTCAACGAAGTTGTATTTTTTCTTTTCATACTCAATCCCCTCTGTTTTTGAACGCATGTATTTTATCAGTTCCTTCATAACCTTTATAGCCAAAGTATCAGCATCTACTCTCAATATCTTTACACTTACACCATTATCGCTTTCTATCTTTGATACAAGGACAGTTGGGCTTCCACATACTGGACAGTTAATAATCTGCTCTGTGAACTTTGGGATAGAAACATGATATACAAGTTCCATGTTATCCTCCTATTTTAGAACAATTCCTCAATTACAACTTCCTCATCACCAGTTGCGTCGTCATCATCTTCAGCGTTTATTCCAAGCAAAGAGGTCAACGAATATCTTTTTGCATAGGTTAAAGCAGAGCCATATTTCTGCGTTTCAGACATCTTTGCTTCAGGGTCAATAGGAACTTCAAAGGATGATTGTTCAGAGTGACCATCTCTGTGCATTAGAATGGCAGTTACCTTGACGCCACTCTCTTTATTCTCTGCCTTGAATGATATTGAAAAGCCATACTTTTCAAGGTATGGTTTTATCGTTTTCAATATGTTACCCAGTGAAGCGTATTTATATCTGGGTGTTCCATCCTTATTTCTAACTAATTTATCTTTAACTACCTCTGGCATTTCAGCCTGCAGTCTTGAGAAGTCTTCCAAAAACCTCTCTTTTGCCATTTCAGACCTGTATCTTTCCCTTAAATCAAACAACCTTTCAAGCGTCTCTACATTTGCACCAGTTCTAACAGCAATCTTCAGTAGTTCATTTATGTCCCCTGTTGGCGGTGTTACTTCATACTTTACTGCAACTTCTTTACTTTTTTCTTTCTTTGCCATCTTTCCACCCCCTTTTTATGATTTTTTGATTTCACTTACTCTTATAACTTTTGATGGTTTTGTTCTCGTGAAGAATTTATCCTTATCTGGATGTGATTTAAGGAAGTTTTTACCTTCCTCTGTTATTATTTCCCTTGAAGTTTCATATACTGTTATTCTATAACCCCCTGTTTTATATGTTCCTTTAGCACCTTTCAGTATCTCTTTAATCATGGTTTCTGTCGTATATTTCCTCCCTTCCAATCCTTTTATTGCACTCCTGATTTTAACAAGTTTGCCAGCAAGTTCTTCAAGTGCTTCATCCTGCACCTCTTTTGCCTTATAACATAAATCAAACCACTTACACCTCAAGCAATATCCATAGGTTCTCTCTGGTATTTCCCTTTTGAATATAGCCTCTTTTAAGGTTATAAGTTCCTGCAACCCCTCTTTTGCCAACTCTTCAATTTTATCCTTTCCTTCAACAGTCAGTTCTTCAAGTTTTCCAAAGGTATTATATCTTATTATCTTCAATCTGTCAATAGACAAAGCATTGGCATATACAGAAGCCTGAAGTATGTAATTTCTTGGGATTTCGTATTCATTCTCTCCATAGTAAACTTTAAATTCAAATAGTGTTGTCATATCCTCATTAGTTCCATCTATATGCCCAGTAACCACAAGTTCATGGTCAACATTTATTTTAATCGCTTTTTCTCTGTTTACCACCTTCTCAATGTTCCTTGAATACCAGTTCCTTAAAGAGTTGTGGAATTCTGTTATTAGTGTCATATCAGTTATGTCCTCTGGCTGTTCCTTTAACGGAATAACATGCTGGTAATAAATAGCCCTTTTACAGGCGTTTAGATTAGATACTCTTAATTTAAGTTTATTCATCTTTATCCTCCTCCTCGTATATAGTTACAGCTTCCCATTCTGGAACATAGTCATCTATGCTTCCTGACTTGTCTATAAGCGCCTCTCCTTTCATAAGCCTTCCTATTGCATCCACCTCATCCTTGCCATAAACCTGTGCAGTAGTGGTTGCAGTTCCTTGAAGAATTACTGTAAACAACCTGTCTCCTTTACGCTTTTTCAAGCGGTTTTTAACATCAGTTACAAGTGAAAAGGGCATATTATCCTCCTTGTTTTTATTTTATTGTTAAGCTTACAATGTCCAGTTTGTAGTATTCGTTAAAGCATGGGTATTCCTCCTTTACTTCCTCAATTGGTTTATCTGTTGATATAAACAGGCTCTTGATAGGAAGTTCCTTGTAAGGAATATGGTCAAATATATGACCATCAGTAAGCAGTATAAACAGGTCGTATTCCCGTGAATGTTCTACCAGAAACTCAATCACCTCTTTTATAGCAGTTCCACCTCTACCCTTGAATTTAACCTTTTTTGTTCTCAACTCATAGTCTTCCATAAAGTCTTGAACAGTAGCATCAAACACAATTACATCAATTGAACTTACAGAACTAAATTTATCTACTATACCAACGAAAGCACCAAACTCTGTTGGACCTATTGAACCAGAACCATCAATAGCGATAAGTATCTTTGCACCTCTTGATGACTTGAAACCCTCTATTACATATTCAGAGTTTAATGCTACCCCTCTTCTTGAAGGAACTCTTAACTGTGCCTCTATTGATTTCAAAGCCTTTCCTATAATCCCAGCAAGGAACTTAATAGGATTGAACCTAACTATCAGTGTCTGGTATTCGTCTTCAAGCACACCAGGTAAACGCCCAGCAGACTTAATGCCCTCAAGCACTGACTCGGTCTCTATCTTTTCCTCTTCATCCATCTCTCTCGGTATTACTTCGTCCATTGGGTGTATTCCAACTTCAAGCTCAACATTGGCAAGTTCAAAGAGTTCAGTTAGAAAGTTATATAAATTCTCAACCGTGAAGGGTTTTACTATCTTCTGCTCATACCATGAATAGTGGTATTTTTCTTCAAGCATATCTGCCTCTTTGTGAGGCAGTCTATCCATAACTGAATGGATAAACTCTGTTAGACTTTCTAATTGCTTCTTGCAGTTAAGATGGCTTTCTGTGTCAAGGATACCTCCCTTCAAAATGCTGGAGGTTAAAAAGGTATCAACAATAATATCAGCAGCCATGTTGAATACAATCTTATTCTTACCGACACCTCTTGCTACATGTTGTAAAACAATATGCATTACTTCGTGGGATAAAAGATGTGTCATTACCTTCACAAGTTCATCATCAGCAACATCTTCCAGTTTGCTTTTAGTAATGTAAATAACATGCCCATCTGTAGCGGCTGGGAAGTGCTTATTCACAAAGAGAGTTGGCTTTGATATTAAAATCCTTGACGCAAGGAATGGAGCATCTCTTATTAAGAGAAACTTTGCGTCTCTTAACGCTTTCTCAATCCTGTCCATGTTATTCCCCTATTGACAGTTCACTTACTATCTCAATGATGTCATCACTTGAAGCAAGCGTGTCTCTCCTTTCAAGGAGGGATTTCATGAATACAGTTTTATATTCATCGTCTATCAGTGGATTGGATGTAATCCATTCAACTGCCTTTATCACGGTTTTCTCATTTTTAATATCCAGAAGATAGCTGATAAAGCCCATAACGAATATGTATAGTTCTTCTTTTTTCATAGACTTAACTACATCGTGGTCTGGCTGTTTCTTTGAGCATATCTTTGACCATGTCTTTTTGAATTTGGTCCTTGATTTATATGTTTCTGCAAACACTTTGAACTCAACATATATAGAACCTAACTGGTCTGCTATATAGGATAACCTCACTTTTGATTTTATTGCCTTTGATACTATTTCCCAGTTTCTTGGTGCTATGACTGTGTTCCCATCATCGTAATACAAAGCATCTGGCTTGTATGATATGAACTGTATGACAAGTGGATGTATTCCCTTGTCTTTTGCCCATTTTATCCATCCTTTTAGTGATACTTCAACATCCACTTTCAGAACTCTTGTAGTTGATTTCTTATCTATTGCGGTTAATCCGCCTTCTTCAATGGGGTTTCCAGTTGCCACAACTATCACATTATCAGGAACTCTATACCTTGATAGTTTCCTTTCATATAGAAGGGACTTTGCACTTGCCATCAGGTATCTGTCAGCGTCTGTTATATCATCAAGCAGTAATATTCCTGATTTATCTGTGGTTGGCAGTTCTTCTGAATATAGAAACACCATCCTTCCAGTTTCCTTGTCAGGAACTCCAATCCTTATATCTGTTCTATCTGCAAGTGTTGAGAATGGAAGGTAGAAAACTTCAATATCAAGTTCATCGGCAAGGTCAAAGATTGCCTGTGTTTTACCAATGCCTGGCTTACCTATTGCAAGGACTGACATATCAAAGGAGTTACTGCTTATAAGTGTTCTTACAAGGTCTTTATACTCTTCAACTGTCATGGTATCCTCCTTTCGTTTTTGTTGCCACTGGGAATGGTATTATTACATTTTTTGTTTGGTCATCCATACCATCCCATATAAGAAACCTGAAAGCCACCACTTTGTCTCCTTCCATCAGAAGGTAAGTTTCAAGCACTGTAACTTCTTTAACTTCTTCTTTTTCCATTATTCACCTCCTTTCACCCATTTCTCATCTTTATCATCCCAAACCTTTTGATACATTTCCCACATCACAAAGGCAAGAGTTACTTCATTTCCCGTGTCAAACAGTTCAATATATTCTTCTGGGAGGACAGTGCTATATCGCCCTAACAACCAAAGAGCAAAATTTCTAAAAAGACTTTTTATATCACCAAAAAAGGGCTTGACCATCCTCTGTAACTGCTCCTGGGTAGGCAGCCAAACCTTCTTACCATTACTGTAGATTAGAACCTCGTCGTCGGGTTGGCATCCTCTTTTCCTCCAGTATTCTTGTATCTCCTCTGCTTCCTCACACATCCTTACATATCGTTTAGTCGCCATGATTACCTCCTTTCAGAAGGCCAGGCCTATCCCATTTGTTTCCTATCACCTCTAAATCCTTCCAGTTTATCCATCTATGTGTCCACTCTTTAATAGTGAAGTTGGGCGGGTCATACACAACCATTCTTTCCTCATGGTCAATACCGAAAACAGTTTCTGGATATTTTACTATATCCCCCTCATATATCTCTTTGCCTTTTTTACCCAGCACCCCAGTCCACTGTCCCACCGTTTCTGGGACAACTTCATAAATCCCATACATAATTATGTTTTCACCGTAGTCATACGCTGGATTATCCATATCTTCACTAAGATATACATTCGCCTCTGTAGTAAGAATATAGAATTTTTCCCCGTGAATAAACAAGCTCCCTTTTATCCATTCACCCGTGTCCTTCCTTTTTCCCTTGAATTTATATTTCATAATTACCTCCTTTCACTCGGTCTTATCAATAAGCTCTATCTTTCCACCTTTGATAGTTATTGTGCTTGGATATGGAGTGTCCGTAGTATTAAAGATAACCTCATTTTTATCAATATCAAAAACCACCAGATACCCGAAGAATACAGCTTTACCACTTCCCCAATCAACTGTTACTATCGGCTTTATGCTTGTTGGAACATCTCTTAAAGTTATTGTTATGCTACCTCTGTCCATTATAGTTGTATCCATTTGGTCCCCCTTTTATTCGCTTTCTTCTACCAGGAATGGACACCAATCTGGAATAAAACTTATATCATCAATCTCCCTATCCTTTTTTGAACAGCAATATTCATTAACCCCTTCATCCCACTGAAGAAAAGGACATCCTTTACAGGAAGTTGTTATTTTGTTAACTACTATGTGAGCTATGTTCTTATCATTGATTTGAAGCCTGTTGTGGACCTCAAAAAGTCCAGAAGCATATAGAACTGGGTAGTCATCCTCCTTGAAGTTCAGTTTATTATGGATTAAGGCGCTGAATGTTGATATGGAATGCATATGTTCGTAAAGTATTTTTGACAAGGCTACCACTACTTTAAGCCTTTCTTCATATGGCATGCTAAAAAACTCATTTATGCAATCGTCAATGTTCATCTCCTCCTCCTTTTTCCAGTTCCTTTTCACCATCAAGGTAATCCTGAAGTTTCCAGTATGCTTCTTTATCAATGTCAACTATGTTTGGGATTATGTATGCCTGAAACATTGAAGATAGGTCAGCCTTATCTTCTGGAATAATCAGGATTACATTGTTGTATTTAGTTGGCATTACTTCATAACACCTTCTTATGTCTATTTCCCTTCCTATGGTTCTCTCTTTTGAGAGAATATCCCCCAACTCTTCCTCCGTCCATTTCTTCTTATCCATATACACCTCCTATTTTTATTTTATTTTAACATCTACTGAACCGCAATCAATGATTAAATAATTCACTTCTTCCCACAGTTCATAGTCATACTTGTTGTTGCAAAACTTATGGAAGTCGTCATGTAGCATATATAGGTTATTCTCAATATACTGTCTAAGTTCTTCACTCAACCTGTTAAACTCTTTTTGAGACATTATTACTTGCGGTCTAATTATAAACTTCATGCCAACCTCCTATTTAAGAGTTTTGATGTATTTATTATATTCCTCCAGAAACTCATAAAAATCTTCTTCTGTTCCAACACCAGCTCCAATCATTAGTCTTCCTAATTCTACTTCAATTTTACTTATTTCAAGCTCCAGTTCCCTTTTCTTGATGATAAGGTCTCTATATTGCTTTAATATTTCCTTTGATACTTTCATCTCTCCTCCCTGTCTATGGTTTTATATAGTTAAATATCTCATCAATCACATCAACAAGTTTAATAACAATATACACCACCCCATCTTTGGAATAACTATTAAACCACTCTTTGAGGCTATCCTCTGTTAAGTTTATTATATCTGTTGACACCCATTTATTACCATGCCGAGCTCTTACAAAAAAGCCAGTTATACTCCTGTCTCCATACTTTTTATATCTTTCTGGATTAACTTTCAGGTTCATCTTTTTTCTCCTTGCTTTTGTTTACGAAGATAAAGTAGAACTCATCATCATATTTATAACTTGGCACAACAGAAAACAACTCATAAGATGGTGGCACCAGTTCCTTGATTTTTTCTCTATTGTTATCTGTCATACTATACAAAACAGCCTCTATGAAGATTAACTCTCTGGAAATCCTCCGTAAATCTCTAACTTTTCCAAGTTCTCTGGCAAATTCCTTCTTGTTCAGTTGTAGTTTGACTATCTTTACATCCATATTATCCTCCTTCTGTTTTATAAAGGTTAAATTATTAAAGATAGATAGTTATCCCTATAAAGATAAAAAAGAAAGTATATGCTCTTCTTCCTGTCTCCATCACTGTCCATTTATGAGGTTTCCAGAACCTCCAACCATACTTCACATTTGGCTTTTGAACCCACCAGGTAATCTTCATTGTATTCCTCCGTTGTTATTCTCCATTTCAACCCACTTTCCTTCACTTTCACTCCATATTTTACCATATAATTTATTCATTACATAGGCTAAAAGAACTTCCTTAATCTTGTAGTCATTTTTCTTTAATATTGGACTTATACCAAGCCATATATTCTGTTCAACAAGGGATATTTCCCTTATAAAGTTTTCAAAATCTTGAAGAGTTTTTATGCCAGCCATATCAAACAGTTGCTCATAGGTTGGAAGCCAAACGGCTTCACTTTTATCAATTACAAAGGGGTCGTGGCTTTCGCCTGCTATCTTAAAACACTCTATTTCATTCCCCCACCCATGTCTATAGTGCCATTCTGAACGGTCATCTTCAAGCATTATTATTTTGCTATCCACATATACAATATCCCATTTTTGTGGCACCCAGTTCTGTTGTAGTTCTAATGCTTTTTTACACTTTTCTATATATTTTTTATTTACAATCGTCATCATTACCTCC
>Ga0164318_10007075_pt1 | contig 10881 bp, 11 predicted proteins | sample GuaBasSedimGuay9_FD_113734 | JGI IMG/M metagenome (GOLD analysis project Ga0164318, IMG submission 113734) | Subseafloor sediment microbial communities from Guaymas Basin, Gulf of California, Mexico - Guay9, Core 4571-4, 0-3 cm | ecosystem: Environmental > Aquatic > Marine > Hydrothermal vents...
TACCACCGCGGCCAGGTGGTAGGCCAGGCGCAGTTCGCCAACGCTGTCGAGGATGATCACCGGCTGCCGCCGCCCGGGGCGGGAACGCAGGCTCCAGCCCAGCCCCCGTTGCTCGGCCAGGCTCTTTATCAGGGACACCTGTTCCAGGTAACGCGGGGCGATCACCAGTCGCAGCCCGGTAAACTCGTGGCGCAGGCGGGCAAACACCTCCAGGACCATGTCGTTTTCGCGGTCGTGAGTGCTGCCGGCCAGCCACACGGTATCGTCTGCGGCCAGCCCCAGCTCCCGGCGCAGAGTTTCCACGGCCGGGGCATCGGCGGTGATTGTTCCCACGGCATCGAATTTGGTGTTGCCGGTAACCACGATCCGTTCCGGCTCGGCCCCGATGGACCGGGCCCGGGCCGCCTCCTGCTCGTCGCGGACACAGAGGCGGTCGAGCAGGCGCAGGGGATTGCCGATGAGCCGGTACAGCAGCCGGTAGCGCCAGACGTTGTGCTCGGAAAAGCGTCCGTTGACCAGCACCACGGCTGCTCCCGAACGCTTCACCCGGTGGATCAACGCCGGCCACAGCTCGCTGTATTCCAGGACCAGCAAGGTGGGCTTGATGGCGCGTACGAAGGCATCAACCGCCCAGGTGACATCGTAGGGAGCGTAGCCGTATGCCGGTCCGCCGGCCAGGCCGCGCCGGGCCACCTGGTAGCCGGAATTGGTCACCGTGGTCACCACCAGCCGGGCGGCGGGCAGGCTCTCGGCCACCCGGGACATCAACGGCTCCAGGGCCAGCAGGTCTCCGGCCGAGGCGCCGTGAAACCACACCACCGGTGCTGCCCGCCCGCCGGGCCAGTCCGCCGGCAGGCGCCCGCAACGGAACAAGAAACCGTCGCGCAGCTTGGGATGCAGCAACAACACCGGCAACAGCAAAAAAAACACCAGCTGACCGACGATGACGTAGAGAAGAAACATCCTGGCGGCAGAGTCTATCCGGCAACCGCGCTGGCGTCCACCTCGTCACAGAGGGCCCGCAGGCGGCGGTCCAGCTCCCTGGCAATCTCCTCCAGTCGAGCGGAACCCGGCGCCGACTCCACCTGCAGCGGTTCACCGAAAGCCACCTGCACCCGGGTGAAGGGGGCCGGTATCTGGAAGCGGTCCCAGGCCCGGCGCAGTACCAGCTTGCGGCGCAGGCCCACGGCCACCGGCACGATGGGCCGCCCGCTGGCCGCGGCCAGGGCCACCACCCCGGGCTTGGCCTGGTGGGCCGGGCCCCGGGGCCCGTCCACGGCCAGGGCCACCGAGCGGCCGTGACGCAGCCGTCGTCCCAGCCCCAGCAGACCCCCCAGACCTCCCCGAGAACTGGATCCACGCACCACTTCCAGGCCGAAGCGGCGGCAGATCTCGGCCTGCATCTGTCCGTCCCGGCTGAGGCTGGCCATGACCGCCAGCGGTCTTTCCGGTATGGCCCCGAACAGCGCCAGTTGCCGCCCGTGCCAGAAGGCGTAGACCAGCGGCCCCTCCCGGCGCAGCCGCTGCAGGCTATCCCCTCCCGACACCCGCACCCGCAGGGTGGCCAGCAGCATACGCGCCAGCAGCCACACCAGGAAGGCCTTGAACCTGGCAGCGAGTCCCGGCCGTGCCTTCCAGTTGTTCGCCGCCGGCTGCCCCGCGCCCTTCACTGCTCGTGCTCCCGGCGCAGGCGGCTGAGCCAGTCGTACAGCTCGCGCCGCTTGTTTCCGGTCAGGCGGCTGAGCAGGCCGGCCAGCTGGGAGGTTCCCAGGCGTTGTCCCCGCAGAGCCGCGTCTGCCAGCTGTTTCAGCTCGCCGCTCAGCTCCAGCCGTGGCCGCTGCCGCTTGCTGCCCGCCACCAGCACCACCACCTCGCCGCGCGGCTCCTGCCCGGCAAACCGCTCGGCCAGCTGCTCGAGGCTGCCGCGCAGGAACTGCTCGTGCAGCTTGGTCAGTTCGCGGGCCACCACCGCCGGTCGGGGGCCCAGGGTTGCGGCCAGGGCCGCCAGGGTATCGGCCAGGCGGCGCGGCGATTCGTAGAAGACCAGGGTTGCCGGCAGCTGGCTCACTTGCTCGAGCTGCTCCCGCAGCGCTTCCGGGCGGCGCGGGGGGAAACCCAGGAACAGGAAGTTGGCGCAATCCAACCCGGAAGCCACCAGGGCCGCCAGCAGGGCGCTGGGGCCGGGCACCGGTACCACCTCCAACCCTTGCTGCAACACCCGTTGCACCAGCCGCTGGCCGGGATCGTTGAGCCCGGGGGTGCCGGCATCGGACACGCAGGCCACCGTCTTGCCCTCTTCGAGCATCCCCAGCACCTGCCGGGTCGCCGCCTCGTGGTTGTGCTCGCGATAGGAAAGCAGGCGGTTGTGAACACCGTGGGCGCTGAGCAACTTGCGGGTATGGCGGGTATCCTCGGCGGCGATGACGTCGGCGGCCCGCAGCACCTCCAGCGCCCGCAGGGTGATGTCGGCCAGGTTGCCGATGGGGGTGGCCACCAGGTACAGGGTGCCCGGCTGCAGCTGCCTGTCGCTCCCTTCCACCATGACGGAGATCCTACGCCAGCACCCGCGCCGGTGCAATCCCGCCCGGCTTGCGCGGCAGGAAGAATTGTGACACATACCACTCATGAGCGAACACGAGCGCCAGCGTCTCGGCAACCGTTCCGAGGAGCTGGTCTGCCAGTACCTGGCCGGGCTGGGCTTCGAGATCGTCGAGCGCAACGCCACCTTCAAGGTGGGCGAGATCGACATCGTGGCCCGGGAGGGCGACACCCTGGTGTTCGTCGAGGTGCGCAGCCGCTCGGAAGGTTCAGAAGTGCACCCGGCGGCCACCGTCAACCGCCGCAAGCAACGGCAGATCATCAAGGCCGCCCTGGCCTGGTGCCAGAATCACCGGGTGGAAGAGGTCATGCTGCGCTTCGATGTCGCCGCCGTGTTCTGGCCCCAGGGCCGGGTGGAGCTGATTCGCAACGCCTTCGAGGCCGGGCGCTGAGCAACGCCATCAATCACCGCAGTACTCGCGCACCCTGCGAAAGGTACGCCGGTGGAGGGGACAGGGACCGTGCCGGGCGATGGCTGCCAGGTGCTGCCGGGTGGGATAGCCCTTGTGCCTGTCGAAGCCGTACTGGGGCCACTGGAAATGGTACTCCAGCAGGAGCGAGTCCCGCCACACCTTGGCCAGGATGGAGGCCGCGGCCACGTTGGCCGAGCGGCGGTCGCCGCCCACCACCGCCCGCAGCTCCACCGCCGGGCTGCGCGGCGGCAAATCGAAGACGTCGCGGCCGTCGACCAGCACCAGGTCGGGCTCCACCCCCTGGGCCAGCAGCTGGGCGTAGGCCTTGCTCATGGCCTCCAGGGCGGCGCGGCGGATGTTGATCTCGTCGATGCGGGAAGCAGACACCACCCCGATACCCCAACCCCGGCAAGCGTCGATGATCATCCGCGCCAGCTCCTGGCGACGCCGGGCAGTCACCTGTTTGGAATCGTTCAGGCCCGCCGGGGGAATGACGTCGCCCAGCATCACCGCGGCGGCCACCACGGGCCCGGCCAGCGGCCCCCGGCCGGCCTCATCCACGCCGGCGACCAGCTCCCGCCGCCTGGCGGGCAGGGTCGTTTCCATCCAGCTACGGGGTTCTCTGGGTTTCCTGGCTGCCATCAACCCAGCTGGAAGGACGAGTTGGCGAAGGAAGCCCAGGAGGCATCGTCGGTGAGCATGATCACCTGGCAGCACGAGGCCAGGTGCTGCAGGGCCCTGCCCACGAGAGCGTTCATGGCGGCGGGCAGCCTCCGGTAGGGGTTGTCCAGCACCAGGGGAACCGCTTGCCGGCGCTGGGCCGCCTCCAGGATGGCCAGGTGCAGGGCCAGGTAGACCAGGTCCTGGTCCGCCGCCGCCAGTCCGGCGGCGGGTTGCTGGTTGCCGCTGGCGTCGCGGCACTGCACCGCACCGCCGGCCACGAAAGACAGCCCCGCCCAGCGCGAGGAACTCAAGGCGGCCAGGATCTGCCCGGCCCGGGGCGCCAGCATGGCCTCTATGCGCTCGCGCTCGACCAGGAAAACGTCGTCGGCAAGCTTCATCAGGACCTGGAAGTGATCGCCCGACGCACCAGCCGCCGGCTCTGCCGCCAGCTCCAGCGCCGAGGGAGGCAGGCGGGCGCCGGCTGCCGCCGGCTGCCGCATGGCGCCGGGAGGAGCGCCGGGGCCGAAAGCGAAGGCCGAGGCATCATCCCCGTCGCCCTCCGGTTGCCGTCCTTCCGGCCCCGCCGCCGGTCCGGCACCACCGGCCAGCTTCTGCTCGAGCAGGCCGATGCGCCGCTCCATCTCCTGCGGGCTCATCATGAGGCCGGCCGCGCCCTCCAGCCGCTTTTCCAGCTCGCCGATGCGCTGGCGCAGTTCCTCCTGGCGGGCGGCGTTTTGCTCGTAGGTGGGATCGGCCCGCAGCTTGGCCAGCTCGGCCCGGGCCTGCTCCAGCTTCGCCAGCAACTCGTTGCGCTTGGCGAACTGCTCCAGGATCTGGGCGGGCTTTTCCACCCCGAACTCGGCCATCATCTTGCGCACGATGGTGGTGGCCAGCTCGAACTCGCGATCGATCTTTTCCTGCCGCTCCCGGGCCAGTTCCAGGCGCCTGATGGCCCGTTCCACGGATTCACCGGCATCGATGTGTCGCAAGGCGGAAAACAGGGCCACCCCGAAACCGGGAATGTCCAGCAGGGCAATCCAGCGCAGGTATTCCTCGAGGAAAAATCCTGCCACGCCCACCAGCAGGGCCAGCATTCCCAGCCCCATGCCCAGCAAAAAGAAGCGGTCCCGGACGAGCGGTGGGGGCTTGCTTTCCCGGGAGCGTTCTTCCCAGCGCTGGCACTCCTCTTCCAGCCGCTTGCTGTCGCGTTCGTGCCGGGCCTGGGCCTGCTCGAAATCACGCACCCGGGCTTCGAAGTCTTCCGGCAACTGCCCCAGGCGGGCGTATTGCTGCATCTGTTGCTCGAGCTGTTCCACCCGCTGCTGGGCTTTCTTGACCCCCTGGCTCTTCTGCTCCAGCTCGAACAGCTCGTTCTGCACGCCGTCGAGTTCGAACTGCACGTCGTCCACTTCCCGGGCCACGGCCAGGTCCCGGCGCAGGGTCTCCAGCTGCCGGCGCATTTCCTGGGGATCGTCGGGAAGCAGGGCCTCGTCGGGATCCATGCCGCTGAAGCCCTGGAAACCCGGGAATCCGCTCTGCCCCGCGGAAGCGCCGCTTGCCTGACTCGCCCCCGGAGGCGCTGCCGCGGGCACGCCGGCAGGAGGGGCGGCACTGGGCGGCGGTGCCAGCGAGGGCAGCTGCCGCTCGCGCACGAAGAACAGGCCCTCGAGCACGTCGGCATGGGGCAGGTGCAGCTGGCTGCCCAGGTACTGGCGAATCTCGCTCGGTGAGACCGATACCCGCTGGAACCGGCCACTGGCGGCATCGAGACGGGACAGGGCCATGGAGCCACGCAGCAGGTCCTGTACCAGCCGGTAGACGGCACCGTCGTCCGCTTCCAGCAACAGGGCCGCCCGGCAGGTGTTGGGGTCGGCCCCCTGGAATCGCTCCGTTCCCGGCTCGGTGGGATCGGGATTCAACAGGTGATAGATGACCTCGCTTACCGTGGTCTTGCCGCTGCCGCTGCCGCCCACGAACACCGTCAGGCCGGCACCCAGGGGCAGGCGGTGCATCTGGGCGAAATTACGCACCCCCTGCAGAACCAGCTCGCGAAACTGCATGCAGCCGCTCCTTGCCAACCACGATGTTGCGCGGGCAACATCGCGACACTCCGGCCCGGGAGTGAGGCCAGTGGACGGACGTAACCGCTTCGGGGAGGGGTTGCTTCAGATGTCCTTCAGGCGAGCCGCCTTGCCGCTGCGCTGGCGCAGGAAGTACAGCTTGGCCCGGCGCACCCGGCCGGAGCGAACGACTTCCACTTTCTCCACGCGGGGAGAATGACGGGGAAAGATTCGCTCCACTCCCACTCCGTAGGAGTACTTGCGAACCGTGAAACGTTCGGACACCCCGCCTCCCTTGCGGCGGATGATCACTCCCTGGAACACCTGTACTCGTTCCTTCTCGCCTTCCCGAATCCGGAAATGCACGCGCACGGTGTCACCAACCCGCACCGGATCGACCGATTCCTTGAGATAATCCTTCTCGATGTACTCTAGCTTCCTCATCTTTGCCTTCTCCTTGTGCTCCGCAACGCGGTCTTATACCACCAGCGGGGCGGACTGCAAAGCTTTTTAATGCTTTTTTTCCGTTTCTCCGGCCGCTTGCCGCCGCAGCCAGGCCCGTTCGTCATCGCTCAAGCGGGCCCGGGCGAGCAGATCCGGGCGGCGCCGGGCGGTGCGCAACAGGGCCTGGCGGCGCCGCCAGAGGGCGATGGCGGCGTGATCGCCGCTGAGCAGCACCTCGGGAACCCGTTGGCCGGAAAACTCGCGGGGGCGGGTGTACTGGGGATACTCCAGCAGCCCCTCGCCGGCGAACGACTCCGAGTCCAGCGACTCTGCCTGCCCCAACACCCCGGCAACCAGCCGGCTGGTTGCCTCCATCACCACCCAGGCGGCCGCCTCGCCCCCGGCCAGGACGAAATCACCGATACTGATCTCCTCATCCACCAGGCCGCGCACCCGCTCGTCGAACCCTTCGTAGCGACCGCACACCAGGGCCACTCGTCCGGCCCGGCTCAGCCGCTCGGCGTCCTCCTGCCGGAAGGGACGTCCCTGGGGGCTGAGCAGCACCACTCGCACATCGGCCACCCGCCGGCGCAACTGCTCCAGGGCCCGGGCCACCGGTTCGACCTTGATCACCATGCCGGCGCCGCCGCCGAAGGGCTCATCGTCGACCACCCGGTGGCGTCCCTCCGCCCAGTCGCGGTAGTTGATCAGCTCGACGGAGAGCAAGCCGTTGTCCACGGCCTTGCCGAACAGGCTGGTCCGCAGCACCGACTCGAACATTTCCGGAAACAGTGTCAGCACGTACCAGCTCAGCTTGACCGTGTCTTCACCCAAGAGATTCTCCTTGCCGCCCCCGCCGCGGGATCATTCCTCCAGCCCGGGCAGCCCCGGCGGCGGGTCGACGACCATGCGCCCGGCCTGGCAGTCGACCTCCACCACCACGCCGTCGACCACCGGCAGCAGCACACTGCGCCGTCCATCGTCGACCACGTAGACCTCGTGAGCCCCGCCGTCGAAGATCTCCTTCAGCCGGCCCAGCACCCGCCCCTGCCTGTCCTCCACGCACAGTCCCAGCAGATCGGCCACGTAATAGCAGCCCTCCTCGCACTCGGGAAGCTGCTCGCGTTCCACGTAGCACTGCTGGTTGACCAGTGCCGCCGCCTGCTCGATGCTGTCAATGCCCTGTAGCTTCACGATGATAAACTTCTCCGTCCGGCTGGCCCGGAGCAGCCGGAAGGGCCGCGCCGAATCGCGATCCTTACCGACAAACAGCCGCTCCGCGTCCAGCCAGGCCAGGGAGCTTCCCGCCCCGGGCCATAGCCGCAACTGCCCCCGCGTGGCATGGGGGCGGCCCAGGCGCCCAACCACTACCAGCATGTTTTTACCCTGCAGTTGCACAAGCAACTGCAGGGTTGAAGTATTGCAGGTTGAATTGGCAAGCATCAACAGCGCTTCGCGCAACGGACCGGGAGTTTGCTTTTTTCGGCTTTTGCAGTTTGCGAAGCATGTTCCAGTTTCCCGTACCGGCACCGGGGAACACCTGAGCCCCAACGTTGCTATCGGCAACGTTGGGGCTTATTCAACGATATCCAGCTTGGCCGTCTTGTCGTCGCCGGCCGTGGCCACCGCCAGCAAGGCCCGGATGGCCGCGGCGGTGCGTCCTTCCTTGCCGATGACCCTGCCCAGGTCGGCCTCGTCCACCCGCAACTTGAGCACCCGCCCGTGGTCATCGAGAATCTCTTCGATCTCGATGGCCTCCTGACGGTGAACCAGGCCGCGGACGATGAAGCCCAGCAGATCAGCTGCCTTGCTGGCCATCGCTTCCGGTCGACCGGGCAGCCAGTTGAGAAACCGTACGCGCGGCCCGGGCCCCAACTCCCAGCCAGTAGCGGTAACGCTCGAGATCCAGCTTGACCTCGGCCGGCTGTCGGGTGGGATCGTAGTAGCCCAGTCGCTCGATGTAGCGACCGTCACGGGGCTTGCGGGAATCCACGGCCACGACGTGGTAGAAGGGCCGGCCCTTCCTGCCGGCCCGGCGCAACCTGATCGATACTGCCATCTTTCACCACCTTCTGTTCTGGTTATCGCCAGCTAATCAACTATTATCATGACTCCCATAGACAGCGCGGCGCCGGCGGCGGCCCCGCCTTACATCCTTCCCTGCATCAGCCCCCGCATCAACGAGCCGATGCCGAAGCGGTTTATCTTCTTCATCATCTTCTTCATATGCAGGTAGTCCTTGATGAAGCGGTTGACGTCCTGCACCGAGGTGCCCGACCCCTGGGCGATGCGCCGCCGGCGCGATCCGTTCAGGATGGCGTGGTTGATACGCTCCTGCCTGGTCATGGAATTTATGATGGCCTCTATCTTCTTGAACTCCTCCTCCGGGGCCGGTCCGCCCTGCATCTTCTTGAGCATGCCCCCCATCCCGGGGATCTTCTCCATCAGGTCCGTCAGCGAACCCATCTTGCGCAGCTGGCGCAGGTGTTCGCGGAAGTCTTCGATGGTGAACTCGTTGCGCCGGAACTTGCGCTGCAACTCCTGGGCCTTTTTCTGGTCGTAGGCCTCCTGGGCCTTTTCCACCAGTCCCATGATGTCGCCCATGCCCAGGATGCGCCCGGCCATGCGCTCGGGATGGAAGACGTCCAGGTCGTCGAGCTTCTCCCCGGTGCCCACGAAGAAGATGGGCTTGCCGGTGACTGCCTTGATGGACAGCGCCGCACCACCGCGGGCATCGCCGTCGGTCTTGGTCAGCAGCACGCCGTCGATGCCCACGTCTTCGCTGAAAGCCTCGGCCACGTTGACCGCGTCCTGGCCGGTCATGGCGTCGGCCACCAGCAGGATCTGCCGGGGCCGCACCTCGCGCTTGATGACCCGCAGCTCCTCCATGAGCTGTTCGTCGACGTGCAGGCGGCCGGCGGTATCAAGCATGACCGTGTCGTAGCCCCGCTCACGGGCCACTTCCACCGCCTGGTTGCAGATATCGACGGGATTCTGCTCGGTGCTGGAGGGGTGCACGGGCATGCCCAGGTCGCCGCCCAGCTTGGTCAGCTGCTCGATGGCGGCGGGGCGGTAGACGTCGGCCGGCACCAGGTAGGGGCGCCGGCCCTCGCCCTTGAGACGCCGGGCCAGCTTGCCCACCGAGGTGGTCTTGCCCGAACCCTGCAGACCCACCAGCATGACGATGGCCGGCGGCTTGCCGGAAAGGTCGAACCGGGCCGCCTCGGCACCCATGAGCTTGACCAGTTCCTCGTGGACGATCTTGATGAACTGCTGCCCGGGAGTCAACGAGGCCAGCACTTCCTGCCCCAGGGCCCGGGCCTTGACGGCAGCGACGAAGTCCTTGACCACCCGGTAGTTGACATCGGCCTCGAGCAGGGAAAGGCGCACCTCGCGCAGGGCGTCGCGCACGTTGGCCTCGCTGAGCTTGCCGTGGCCGCGCAGGCGCTTGAAGGTCTCGCCCAGCTTCTCGGTGAGGTTGTCGAACATGCCTGTCGGTGCTCCCTGTTACTCGCTACCGGCCCGTCCCGGCGATCGAATCCGCCCGGCGGGGCAGAGAACCCTAGCGCCGGTGAACCTCCATGTCAAGCAGAATCACGAACTTACGGCCCAGATGGAGAGAACGGCACGGACCCGGAACGCCTCCCCCTTGGACCCGGCGGGCAATAATACTACAATCAAGTCCATGTCATACGACAGATACCTGGCACTGTTGCTGCTCGGCATCACCGCCTGTTCCGGCGGCCGGCAGGACCCCGGCAACTTCTGGCCGCCGGGCGAGTTCGGCCCCCACCACGTGGGGTTCCGGGAGGTGGAGTTCTACGATGATGCACGCGAGCGTACCCTGGGCACGGCCATCTGGTATCCGGCCCTGAGCACCCCGGCCGACGCGGAACCGGTCCTGTACCTGTCGCTGCTCGCGGGACAGGCCCTCCGGGGGCTCGACGCCGACCACCGCCAGGCCCCCTACCCGTTGTTGCTGTTTTCCCACGGCAGCCAGGGCATCAACGTGCAGTCTTACAGCCTGTGCGAACACCTGGCCAGTCAGGGATTCGTGGTGGCCGCTCCCAACCACCAGGGCAACACCCTGATGGATAACCCCGACGACGCGCAGATGGCACAGCTGGCCGAGGATCGGCCCCGGGACATCGTCTACGTCACCGAGCAGTTGCTCGCCCTGGCCGCCGACGAGCAGGATGAACTCTACCATCTCGTCGATCCCCGGCGCCTGGCAGTCCTGGGACATTCCTTCGGCGGCTACACCACCCTGGTGCTGGCCGGCGGACGAGTCGACCGCGACCGGGCGCTGGAGCGTTGCCAGAGCGAGCGGCCGGACGACATAATGTGTCCCTTCGTCGAGTACTGGCCGGCGGACGCGGTCATAGAACGACCGGCGTCGTCTCCGCGTTTTACCGCGGCCGTGGCCCTGGCACCCGGCGGCTACGGGGCCTTCGGGCCCGAGGGACTGGCCACCATCGACATGCCGGTGATGGTGATGGGCGGAGATCTCGACGAGTTCACCGCCAGTGACATCGAGCCCATCTACGCCAGCCTGCCCCCGCCCCGGGCCCTGGTGGAGATAAGCGGCGCCGGGCACATGAGCTTTACCGACATCTGCCGGGCCGGCCTACCGGTGCCGGAACTCGAGCAGCTGTGCGACCCGGGCAAGTTCATCGATACCGACCTGGCCTTTGCCATCACCA
>Ga0164318_10007076_pt1 | contig 10881 bp, 11 predicted proteins | sample GuaBasSedimGuay9_FD_113734 | JGI IMG/M metagenome (GOLD analysis project Ga0164318, IMG submission 113734) | Subseafloor sediment microbial communities from Guaymas Basin, Gulf of California, Mexico - Guay9, Core 4571-4, 0-3 cm | ecosystem: Environmental > Aquatic > Marine > Hydrothermal vents...
CCGGGGGACCATAGATCTTTATCTTTTTCTTCCAGAGGGCTAGCCACGCGTGCCATGCTAGTGGGAATACTCCGAGTATGTGATCGGCGTGCTGGTGTGTTATGAATATTGCCTCGACTTCGTCAAGGAGATGTTTTGCTGAGAGAATCATAGGGCATTCTGCTGGGCAGTCAAAAAGAAAGTTGTTTACCAGTATGCAGGGGGTGGTGTTGTCTCTGTAGAATGTGCTTCCCGCCGTTCCAAGGAATATTATTTTAATCATTTTCTTCCTCTAGCTCCACCATGGCAAGCTTAAGAGTATTCATAGTGACTTTGGCGGCTGTTTCTAGGTCTGGCTTGACGATTATCTCGGCTGAGAGGTACTTGTTGTATCCAGCGTCTTTCAGAGCGTGGAGTATGCTGGCAAAGTCTATATGTCCCATTCCTGGGGCCAGCCTGTTGCTGTCTGCGACGTGGAAGTGTCCTATTTTTCCGTTGGCCATGCGTATGGAGTCTTCTATTACTTTTTCCTCGATGTTCATGTGGAATGTGTCAAGTAGGAGGTAGAGGTTTTCCTCGTTGACATCTTCTAACAACTTGAGCCCCTCGCTGACTGTGTTTATTATCTGGGTCTCGTACCTGTTTAGTGGCTCGAAGAATACGTCTACACCGTACTCGGCAGCGTTTCTGCAGACTTTTTTGAGATTTTCGACCAGAAGGCTATAGGCATCTTGCGGTTTTACACCATTTTCAAGACGTCCTCTCATCAGACCAATGATTACTCCAGCTCCTCCCAGTCTATGTCCGAGTTCGGCAATTTCCGTGAGTCTCTCGATAGCTTTTTCTCTGAGTGTGGGGTCCGGGCTTGTCAGACTCAGCTTGTAGTGAAGATAGTTGAGACCCGTGCTCAGGGCTGGGACTTCTAGCCCGTATTCACTGACTTTTTTCTCTATTCCCTGGTGTTTCTTGGGATCGAGTATTGATAGTTCTACTCCGTCGAAACCTGTTTCGACAAGAATTTTCAGCGCGTCATCGAGTGTTTCGCGGACAACTGCCTCAAACTTTGCTTCTGGGGGTGCTACTACCATGGAGAGCTTGAAGGGTTTCATGTTCTCATGTAGATTAGAGTGGACGAAATAAATGTTTAATACCGGACGTTAGTTAACAATATGTCTTAGTAATAAACTATAAACTATATAGTTCTATAGAGTCTATGTTTTCCTTTAATTTCATACTGAAATTATTTATAATTTTCTCATAACCCTTATAAGCGTAATATGGAAGGCATTTCACGGTGGAAAAAATTGGCAACAATGAGAGCCGCTATTGTGGACGCGGAGTTTGCCCCCCGTCCCGGATACAAGATCACGCAGGAAGAGCTTAAGACCAGAAAAGTAAGAGAAGGAAACAAGGTTTGGAGAAACCCCAAACTCGTCTACAGGACAGATTATCCAATACCCGAGCCCAAACCTGACGAGGTTCTCATTAGGGTAAAGGCTGTAGGTATTTGTGGAAGCGATGTACACTTCCTCGAGACAGATGAGGACGGTTATATAATCTATCCAGGTCTTACAAAGTTTCCCGTAGTAATCGGTCACGAGTTCAGCGGAATAGTCGAAAAAGTCGGGTCAAACGTCAAATGGGTAAAGCCCGGAGACATGGTGACAAGCGAGGAGATGTTCTGGTGCGGAGAATGTGACGCTTGCAGGTCTGGATACCTCAACCATTGTATACTACTAAACGACCCCGCAAACCTCGAGTTCGGAGAGCTAGGCTTTACACATGACGGAGCTATGGCAGACTATGTCGTTGTGAAGGAAAAATATGTGTGGAAGATAGACAGCCTATTAGAGAGATACGGCAGTGAGGAGAAGGCTTTTGAGGCTGGAAGCCTTGTAGAACCAACTTCAGTGGCTTATCACGCAATGTTCAACAGGGCTGGTGGATTCAAGCCAGGCTCCTATGTGGTCGTTTGGGGTGCTGGACCAATAGGACTCGGTGCCATATCGCTAGCTAAAGCCGCTGGTGCAGGAAAGATAATAGTCTTCGAGATAAGCCCTGTCAGACAGGAACTCGCCAAGAAGGTTGGAGCCGACTATGTCTTCAACCCTGTGGAGCTCCAGAAGAACGGAACACAGCCATGGGAAAAGATAATGGAGATTACTGGCGGAGCAGGAGCCGATATGCACGTAGAGGCTGCTGGTGCGCCACAGCACACATTACCACAGATGCAGAAAAGTCTAGCTATAGGCGGTAAGATTGCGTGGATTGGAAGGGCTCCAAAGGAGGTTCCAATATACATCGAGGTGTTCCAGGTAAGACGCTCTCAATTGTTCGGAAGCCAGGGCCACTCTGGCTGGAGGACATTTGGAAACGTTATCAGGCTGATGGCTGCTGGAAGGATCGATATGACCCAGATAATCACATCAAGATTTAAGCTTGACGAAGTTTACAAAGCTTTCGAGAGAGCTCACAAGAGAATTGATGGAAAGATAACTCTAAAACCATAAATTTGAAAAATATGGGGTGAAATATATGGTGGAATATGAATCCAGGTTTGCGAGACCAATATACAACAAATTTGGAGAAAAAATATACCTAGATCAGATGACTCAAGCCGAGATACTCGAGAGAGTGAAAAAGAACGATATAATATTTATACCATGTGGATCTACAGAGGCACATGGCTTGGCGCAGGCTGTAGGCGAAGATACTCTTATTGGAACATATATTGCAGAAAGAGTTGCATATGAGACCGGAATTACGGTTGCACCGCCTATTTTCTATGGAAGTCATCCGAGCCACCACTATGGTATGCCAGGAACAATTCCCGTAAAGAAGGAAGCATATATTGATTATGTAGTTAGTGTCGTTAAATGGGTTAGTAATGCCGATTTCAAAAAGATAGTGCTCTTCAACAGTCATGGACAAGAATATGTTTTACCTATTGTTAAGGACAAGGCTATTATCGAAGAAGGAGTGCATGCATTAATAATGGTAACAAGCTGGTGGGCTTGGGTTAGAGATATTCTGAAAGCTGGTACAGAACTAAAACCAGGAGTAAAGATAGAAACACCATTCATTCACGCCGACGAGGTAGAGGCGAGCGTTCTATGGTATGTGGCTCCCAAGCTTATCGATGTATCAAAGCTGAAAGAGTCCGATGCAGAGAAAATGGTTGGTGTGCTACCAGACAAGTGGGTTGACAAGGCAGGAAACGTATACAACAGACCATTCAGCTGGTTCGATGTCAGCCACTACATGGAGATTCACCACTATCCGAAAGGTAGTGTGGGATTCCCAAGTAAGGCTAGCAGAGAGAAGGGAGAGGTCATAGTTGAGGAGGCTATCAGAAGGATAGCTGAGTTCGTAAAGTGGCTGCATGAAACTTATCCTCCAGGTAAAGTACCTCAGGTCTGGCCGAATCCAGGCGACTTTAAGTATTAAGTGTTTTTTAAATAATATTTTTTATTTTTATTTTAGTTGAAAGTGTTTTAAATATATTAAGTAAAAGAACATTATTTTCTGTGGAAAAATTTATTTAGATAAATTAAATTAAATTATATGGCAGGTGAAAAATATGCCGAAGCCAAAGGTGTATGTCACGAGGATAATACCTGAGCCAGGCTTATCAATACTCAAAGAATGCTGTGATGTAGAGATTCATCAGTCAAAGGAGTGGCCCCCATCACGCGAAGAGCTCATCGAAAAGGTTAAAGATAAGGATGGACTTCTCTGTCTACTAACTGATAAGATCGACGCAGAGGTAATGGATGCAGCTCCTAACCTTAAAGTGATAAGCACTTATAGCGTCGGTTTTGACCACATCGACGTAGAAGCTGCAACAAAAAGAGGAATCTATGTAACCCACACACCTGGAGTATTAACCGACGCTGTGGCGGAGTTCACTGTAGGGCTCATACTTGCCATAACTAGGAGAATATTGGAGGCTGATAAGATAATAAGGTCAGGAGAGTGGAACAAGCCCTGGAACCCATTTTTCCTAACAGGACCCGAACTTAAGGGTAAAACTATAGGACTCATAGGTTTCGGAAGAATAGGTATAGCTGTTGCTAAGAGGCTCTCAAGCTTCGACGTAAAAATACTCTATTACGATGTTACTAGGAGATGGGACGTCGAGAGTATACTTGGTGTAGAATACACGGACATAGAGACGATCCTTAAAGAGTCTGACATCGTGTCACTACATGTGCCTCTTCTAAAATCCACATATCACTTGATAGGAGAGAAGGAACTCAAAATGATGAAAAAGACAGCGTACTTAATAAACACGGCTAGAGGACCAGTTGTTGACACAGAGGCTCTAGTAAAGGCTCTAAAGGAGGGCTGGATAGCTGGCGCAGCCTTAGATGTATTTGAGCAAGAACCTCTACCATCAGGTCATCCGTTGACAAAGCTTGAGAATGTAATACTGACTCCACACATAGCGAGTGCAACGATTGAAGCTAGACAGAGAATGGCAGAGCTTGCGGCGAAAAACCTTGTAGCAGTACTGAAAGGTGAAATGCCACCAGCGCTCGTCAACAAGGAAGTATTAAATGTAAGACCGCTCGAGAAAGTTAAAATGATATAAAATTTTTAATTTCTAATCCTCTTTTTCTCTTTAAACGTTTAATAAAGACATTTCCTAATACTGTTCTAGACATTATGGGTAAAGAGTGGCAATTAGTACGAAGGGTAGTATCGAATGCCGACATAGTCCTCGAGGTAGTAGATGCTAGAGATCCCTGGGGGACCAGAAGCGAGAGGCTGGAGAGGTTAGCGGATAGGCTAGGCAAGGATATTATTATTGTCATAAATAAGGCAGATCTTGTGCCCAGGGAAGTTTTGGAAAAGTGGGTTAGGGTTTTTAGGAGTAGAAATCTGAGAGCCGTATATGTTAGCGCAGCTAGGAGGCTGGGGACAAGGTTTATCTGGAGGTCGATCAAGTCTGTTTCTCGGAAAGATGTTGTAGTTGTAGCTGTAGTTGGACTTCCTAATGTCGGTAAGTCAACTATTATCAATATATTAAAGGGATCTCATAGTGTTGGAACCTCGCCAATACCGGGCTATACGAAACATGTTACCCGCTTGCGTGCAGCTACGTGGCTGAGGGTTATAGATACCCCTGGTGTGATTCCAAGAGGGTCTAAGGAGGAGCTTGCGCTGAGAAGTGCTTTGAGGCCAGAGGCGTTGGACGACCCTGTTCCTGCAGCTGTAAAGCTGATAGAGATGATAGTTTCAAAGGATCCAGGTTTTCTCGAAAATGTATATAAGATCGAGTATAAGGATCCGTATATATTCTTAGAGATGCTGGCTAAGAAGAGGGGATTATTGGCTAAAGGCGGAATTCCTCGAGTCGAGGAGGCTGCGAAAATTGTTATTAGAGATTGGCAAAAGGGCAAAATCACTTTTTATCTGGAGCCGAAGGATTATGGTTTAGAGTAGCTTTTTCCAGAACTCTTTAACTATATTCATACATTCGTTGTCACAACCTGTTAGAGCTTGTATGCATTTTTCTATCTGGCCTGGTTTGTTTAATAGGTTTTCTTCTATACATCTACCTGAGACCCATACCACATTGTCTATCATCAAAGCAGAGGTTTCCGATGTACTAGACACTATTTTCCACATTTCTTGTAGTTTTCCTCTATATTTGTCTCGTAAAATGTTTGCGACTCTGGGAAGATATTTTTTGTCTTTCCAACCTTCTACGAGTCCAGAGGTTAGAGATACAAGCGAGACTCTGTGGTCTACTGGTATGGGTATCTTTTCTCCGTTTATAGTCTTTTTTTCATGATAGTAGCACGCATATTGTGTCATTTTTGCTGCAAAGACTACGGTTTTTGCGTTGCTACTTGTGTTAAGTGTTGATGCGAGTGTTTTTGTGACGCTTAGGAGGTCTATTTCTTCTTTGGAAATAATATTCTCTAGCATATAGACTGATTTCGAAAGATATTTTTGTATTCTTTCTACTCTTTTTTTCCTATAACGTTTCAGGCTTGGACTAATTTCTGCAAAGTTGACTAGTCCTAGGGGGAATCCGTATTTTTCAGCATAGGTAGCAGCTAGTTCCCAATGCCTTTCACCTCTAAGGGATAACATATAGCTTATTAGGGACACACCAATGATGTACAAAGTTCCCTCTACGTAGCCTAGCGCATCAATGATGCGCTGTACTGCATGATATTGGAGATCCGCTTTCATGAAAACAAAATATATTTCCTTGTTTTTTCCAAGCGTTTTTCCAAGCTCGTATGCTCGAGGTATGTTAAAATAAAGTTGAAAGTTATCCATGCTTTTATAACCAAGGAAAATTTTTAGATAAAACTTTTTCCAAGCTCCTCTATCTCATCTGCGACTCTTTTGACGATCTCTCTACCCGTTTTACTTACGTCTTCTGTTTCGATTATTAGCTTCGATTTTTCTTTATCGAAGCTGAGCTTTATCCATGTGTCTTCGACTTTGTATTTTATGTGGGTAGGTGTGAAGACGATTTCTGGATGTCTACTATATGTGTAGTCTATGACTGGCCTGAACCTGTTTTCATCCATGTCTATCTCGAGCCTGAAGGTGGGGACTTCTGGTAGTGTATCTATAATAGTTGAAAGTCTAACATCTTCGATAGCAAGCGTCTCGAGAAGTTTTCCTATTGAAAGTATACCATCTGAAGAGAATGAAAACTGAGGGAATATGAATTCTCCTGAGTCTGTTGCACCAAGATTTGCTTTTAGTCTCCTTACAGCCCTAGAGACGTCTCCTACTACTCCTTTTACTCGGAGAATTGTTACTTTTTGTGTCTCGGCAATCTTGTCCACGAGTATAGATGTAGACTCTGATATGGCGATCTTAGCGCCGCGTGGAAGTGTCATTACGAAAACGCCTATGATTTTGTCTGAGTCTATTATGCGTCCGTGATCATCTATGAAAAATACCTGTGAGGCGTCGGAGGAAAGTGCGGCTGCAAATAGTGATCCTGATGCTTCTACTATCTTTGAAAGCATTTCCATAGATTCTAGGGAGGGTAGTTGTCTTGGAGGGTGTCGTGAAGATGGTTTGTGAGAGTTTAGGAGAATGAATCTGACGCCTATTTCGCTTAAGAGAATTGGTAGAACATCTGTTGCTGGACCAAAGTTTACGTCTACTGCTATCTGTGGCCTTAAAGCCGATATAGGAGGTACATCGAGAAAGCTAGCGACAGATGCCGTGTAAATTTCGTGGATGTACTCTGCATAAGAAACCCATCCTATTCTTGACGGGATCGTCCTAACAATGTGTTTTGTCTCATAAAGCATAAGAAGATCATTCAACTTGTCGAAGCTTATCTCCATACCGTTTGAATCAAGTATCTTTATTTGAATACTATCGTCCCTATGAGGAGCTACTGAAAAATGTATTCCAGCCTTCGCTCCAAACCTTTTTACAGCAAACGAAAGTTCTGGTAGAGTTGCACCATGAAAGTCTATGACAGAGATGCCTGTTGACATTAGTCCTGCAGAAAAGGATCTTTTCAGCATTCTTGAAGGAGGATAAAGGTCTCTTGCAGCAACCACAAGAGAGCCTTCTCCAAGCAATGTTCCAAGTGCTGCTCCGAGCTCTGCCATCAGTTCAGGGATAAGCTGAGAGTTAGCTACGCCATAGATCCTATTATTATAGATGGGAAACGGAAACCTGTGTGTCATCGCTTCTCACCAGCATTTACGGGTGCTACGTATGAGTGCGGTTGCAAAACAGTGTTTGGTTTTACAATATATTTACTTTCCACAGTAACACCCTCACCTATTACTGAAAATCCTTTAATTATTGCATTTTTTCTAATTAAAATATTTTTTGCCAAAATACTATATGTGACATTTACAAAAGACTCTATCCTTGTATTATCCATAACTATACTTCTTTCAATATTTGATCCTTCACCCACATAAACATTATGGCCTATAATACTATAGGGTCCGATAATCGTATTTTTTTCAATAATCACATTATCTCCAAGTGCACATGGCGGATGAATTACAACATTTTCATCAATCTCTATGTTCCTTCCCAGCCAAATACCGTCTTTTTCTTCTCCGTAAGGCTTGAGCGGGCTAATTTCACCAGATAAAAGGTCGAAATTTGCGTTAAGATAGTTGAAAGGTCTGCCCACGTCAGTCCAATATGCCTCACCAGCATCCCATCCATAGATCTCATAATCATTTTCTAGCAGCCACGGGAAAACATGCCGTCCCCAGTCCATTAGGTAGGGGTTATCGTCCAGTATATCAAGTATCTTATAGCTTAGTGCATAGAAACCCGTATTTGCAAGATTTGAGTAGAATTTACTCAAACCTCTGGGGATCCTGGTGTAAGCTAGACTAATTATGTAGATTTCTGGTGTATTAGGTTTTTCAATGAAATGGATAATTTTTCCATTTTCACCCATTATTATGGCTCCAAAGTCGAGGAGTGATGGAACCTCTATCAACGCTATTGTAGCCATACCGCCTTTTTTTTCATGGTATTCTGCAAATTGTCTAAGGTTCATATTTGTTAGTACATCTCCCATTACGACAAGAAAATCATTATCGATAAATTTTCTCAGCTTCCTAACTGCATCTGCTGTGTCGAGGGGGCGTATCCGTGGAACTAGTATTTCCATGTCGTATTTATCGATATTAGTCAGAATATGGCTTCTTATCATTTCGCCAAGATAGTTAACAGCTATAATGACTTTTTCGAATCCATACATTTGGAGAAGTGCAAGTATATGATCTAATATCGGAATATTCCCCACAGGCACCAAAGGCTTCGGCATCGTTAGTGTTAATGGTCTGAGTCTTGTGCCTTTTCCGCCAGCTAGAACAACAGCAGTAGTGATCATTACATTACCACTATATATAGTTTCGAAAAACTAACGTAAATAATTTCAACATTAGAATGTTGCTAGACAGTAGAATAAAAAAGATTGTTCATATTCATTATAGATATTATGGTTTTTACGGTGATCTAATGATAAACATGGAGCCGATGAGTGCTACAGGAATCTTCACTGTTACCAGAGAGCTAGAGGTATACCAGATAATAATATTCGAGTACTTTGACGACAAAAGAATCTATTTCTCTTTGATAGAAAATCTAGAGGAATATGAACGTGAACTAGAACGTTTAGCCCAAGTTATGCAGGTTTTCCTTGATGAGGAAGAGGTAGTTATCAACGATGAAAGAGTAAGACCTAAAGTGGTAGGTGTAGATATAGGTTTCAAAGACATACCAGAGGAGCCCTTTATAACATATTTTATTTTCTTTAAGGGAAAGCCCCGAAAAGGAACAAACTATTATGAAAACATTTATGAAGGAGAATTAGCTGAGTACCCGATAACAGCCTACTGGTATTTCCCGCCGCAAAGCAGAGTATTAAATGTTGAAGCATCAGGAGACGTTTCAATTATAGGAAATAATATAGTTGTCATGAGACTGACTGAAGGCGATCGCGTCAGCGGTTATGAGAAAATCGTTTTTGAGTTGTGACAGCTACAAATTTTAAGGGCGAAGAAAAGGAATGTGGTGATGTCATTGACTCTTAACGCGCTTACAGGCTTAACTCTTGGAGTGCTTTCAGGGATACCTCTAGGAATATGGTCTATAAGGAAAGGCTACATAGATAAAAAAGCAGCAACATTGAGTATCATATTTTCAGGATTATACTTCATGTCAGGGCTTGGAGTTTTCTTACTTGCTCTCTTATTTTATTTTTCTTCTTCTATACTTACAAAATATAGATATGGTGTTAAACTAGCTAAAAGCGTCACTGAGCCTCCTCAAGGCAGAAAATGGACACAGGTCGTAGGGGCAGGTGGTGTGGCAGCGATATTGTCTCTATTATCTGCGTTCTTAGATTACTTCGAAGTCTCAAAACTGACGCTAATCATAGCATCGGTCCTCGCGGTCTCGACAGCAGATACATGGGCTGTAGAGATAGGAGCGACATCTGACAAAAAACCCAGACTTATCGTTGCACCATGGCGTTACGTCGAACCAGGTGTGTCGGGAGGTGTTACTCTCAGGGGCGAGATTGCATCTTTTCTTGGTGCGTTATTTATTGCGACCGCGTATTTTGTACTAAGTTTTCTCGGAATATTTTCTTCCATAACGCTCGTTCAGGCGATGATGATTGCCATGTTAGGGTGGTTTGGCGAAGTCTTAGACAGCATTCTAGGGGCAACAGTACAGGTTAAATATAGGTGTCCTGTCTGCGGAAAACTAACAGACCAGGAAGTTCATGTTTGCGGGGCCAGGACTGAAAAGGCTTGGGGTTTCACGCCAATAAAAAATGAGGTAACAAATGTGATCTCTACAAGCCTTGTAGCATTAATCGCTTTTCTCTTATTCTGAGGCAAGCTTCGTCTCTTCTTCAACCCATTTGAGATACTTATCCAATCCTCTATCAATTTCTAGCGCAATTATTTCAGGCATTTCATACGGATGGATTTCTCTTATAAACTCTTCGAGTCTCTTATAGACGTTTTCCGTAGTCTTTATAATAAGCAGATCTTCACCGTTTTCCTCGATTTTGCCCTTCCACCAATAAAAGGACTTTATATCGCATATGTTTACACATGCAGCAAGACCCTTTTCGAGAATCCTTCGAGCCATCTCTTCGCCCTTTTCTTTAGGAGCAGTAACCAAGACGACCAAAAATTTACCTTCCATCAATATCTAGAAATCTTTTCCTCTATAAAAACACGAGACTCGCTATCCAAAGTCACGCTCTTTTTCTTCAAAACCTCCAACACATGTCGTCTATAATCTTCGTCGAGATAAGCCCTAAACAGACAAGCCTTACATACAAGCTTTGACGAAGGCTCGTCGCAAACGACACATTTAGACGTTTGGACACTACCGCCTCTGAGCTTTTTCCTAAAG
>Ga0164318_10007077_pt1 | contig 10880 bp, 10 predicted proteins | sample GuaBasSedimGuay9_FD_113734 | JGI IMG/M metagenome (GOLD analysis project Ga0164318, IMG submission 113734) | Subseafloor sediment microbial communities from Guaymas Basin, Gulf of California, Mexico - Guay9, Core 4571-4, 0-3 cm | ecosystem: Environmental > Aquatic > Marine > Hydrothermal vents...
ACCAATCTTTTCTGTTATTTCTTTTAGTTCTTCTTGAAAATTAACCCAATTTTTTCCCACAGTAAATACCTTTCTATAAAAATTTGTCTTTTTTATTTATTTAAACTTTTTTCTTAAAGGGCCCTTTCTAAAAACTTTTCTTTAGCTTCTTCGCTTAAATGCTATAATGGATCATAAAAAGCTTTATTCTTTGCTTTAGTTTTTTAATTTTCTCTACCTTGTCTAAAGTCTGAGTAGTCTTTTTAATTAAGTCAGAGCTAAGCCGGTTGAATTTTTGTAAGGCAATAAAAGGATTAATCCCGGCAAGAAGTTTAACTTCTTTAAATAGAGGTTTGACAGATTAAGTTTCTTACGTTATTTTATTAACAGTGCTGGAGGAGGAGGTCTCCTGGGGACCGCTTGACTCCTCAGCAGCTTCGCGGAGCTCAGGTTCTCCACGAGACGGGATGGGCACCTTTTCGTAGGGTGCCCATTTTATTTTATATTTACCTTTTAAAATTCTGTTTTTAATATTAGACAACTTCTTAGAATGAAAAGAAATAAGTTCTGTTTTTTGTAATCCCTTTAATTTCATTTATTCCTATTTCAAACTCTAAGTGGTTCTATAACCATGGATCAGAGCTATTCTAACTTTGCTTTATCCAAATTGTTTTAAATTTTTGCCCTTTCTTTTATTAAACCACTACTTGAAAGCCTTGATTTCTTTTTCCAGATACAATAAAAGCTTCTATTTCTGTAATCTCTCTTCTCACCACTTATCTTCTGTTTAATATAACTCCTAAACCAGCTAAAGGACAATTTAAGGCTAAAGTCTTCCACTCTGGCAGGTCAGTATATCGTTTTTTGGGATACGGAGCTTCTTTTGAACTCTCCCGGTAATCCGAACTCTATGCTGTGCAGAGGATTATTGCTCTCTTTATCCGTTTTAATCTTTCTCTCCTATTTACTTGTATGTTGCACAACGTTCTGAGAGTATTCAAAATTTTGAGCAAAGCAAGAAATTTAAATGAAGTGATAGCGAAGTCGAATATGCACATGTTATCTGCTGTGCTTTTCATTCACTCACTTAGTGAATCAATGAAATCTTTTACGCTCTCCCATTTCGTAGTACGAGGGTGTTTGTCTTTGAAATATATTTTAGGCTCTGACCATAGAAAACTATAATCCGGTGCACCTACTAAAAGTGCAGGACGTTTCCCTTTTTTTGTTTTGTAATTTATATCTCCATGCCATTCATTGTTTTTAAGGTGAACATGTTCTGGATTTTTAATGGGCTCCCGATACTGACTGGGGTCAAAAACATTTGTAAGATTAGGGGGATAGGTTCATAAACATCTCCAAACTTGTGGAGCGAGGCATTTTTAGCGTTTCTCACATCAGGGTTTAACCAGTCCCATAACTCTTTATAAGAAGAAAAAGCATTTTGCACTAGCATGAGATAAAACAAGTAATTTTTACGGTCACCCACCACATTGATTCCGGTAAAGCCAGCAATCCAAACGCCTTTCCAATCCTCTGGTGATCTCCATGTTCTCATATAATGCTTACAGGTACATAAAGTAATAAGGTCACCTTGAAAATTAGGAGCAGATCCTATTTGAACAAAACCCCTAACACCATCTATTTTTACAGTAGTAAGCACATAACTATAAACCAGCCCCTCCTCCCCATTTAGAATTTTTTTAAGCTCACACAATGTTTTATTTATATTTTTACTCAATTTACCATGCGTAGGCCATTTCTGACAAACTTCCTCTCGGTTACTATTTCCACATTTTCTATTCATATTTCATCCTCCTGCGGCATGATAGCTTGTTTATATCTAAATTGTTTACATATACATTCTTCTGGTCAACCGCTATTTTTATTCTCTCTCAGCAGAAATTGTACATTTCCTTGCCATTTTATAAAAAGTAAATTTATTTTTATCTACCCTATTTTTTTATATTAAAACGGGTTAAAGTCAACTTTTATTTTGCCAAAAAAGAGCCCTCAAACTCAGTAAATTCGTTCAGGTACGCAGGGCAACTACCCTAAAATGTTGTTTTCGGGTAGGTAAATAGAAAGTTTAAAAACTGCTTGATAAAATTTTTTTCCTATACATATATATATGTATAAAAGTAGCGGAAGAGGTTGGGTAATTCTGGGCATTCTGGAAGACGAAAGACAAAGAATTATTCATAGAATAGAGGCAATTAGAAAAGAAATCTCAGAACTTCCCTCTTATTCAATCAGAAAAAAAGTTTATAAAGATAAAACCTACTATTATGCGGTAAAAAGCATAAGACAGGGGAAAAAGGTCATAAGTCGCCACATAAAACCTTTAAAGAAAGAAGAACTTGAACTTATAGAAAAGAGAAAAAAGCTTAAAGCAGAGCTTAAAAGGTTAAAACTTAGACTTGAGCTTTTAAACAAATTTCTTAAACATGAAAGCTGAAAAACTTATTAAAAACATTTCAAAGCTGTTAAATTTTTCAAGAGCTGAGTTTGTTCTTTGTGGAAGCTGGTACATGCATTATTATCAGAAAATTCTGCCTTTCAAATACAGTCTTCGAACTATGGATGTTGACTTTGTTTTTGCACTTAAAACAAGGAATCTTAAAAAAGTGGATTTAGGAGCCTTTTTAAAACAAGAAGGGTTCAGCAGGCTGGCCGTAAGCGATCTTGAAGTGTTTTATGTTTCTGAATATTTAAGAATTGACTTTCTTATCCAGCAAAAAAGCCCCGGGAAAAAGCAATGTTTATAGAAAAACTTGGTATATATGCAGTTCCGCTGTATTTTGTTGATTCTCTTATCCCTGAAAAAATAGAAGTAGAAGGTATTCCTCTGCCTTTACCTGAAAGATTTTATCTTCACAAGCTTATTGTATCTCAAAAAAGACAGAACCCTTCTAAGGCTTTAAAAGATCTGGAACAGGCAAAAACAATAAGAGAAGTTTTAAATTAAGAGAAACTTGAAGAATTAAAGGAAAATCTTCATAACAAGTGAAAAAAAATTGGTCGAAATAGTTGAAAAAACTTTGTTTTAACTTTTCGGTTCTTTTATTCCTGCTTTAAATAGTATTTTTTTCAATACTAAACAGGAATAAATCCTAACAATTAAAAGTGTCCAAATTTTGGAGGCATCTCAGGACTCATTAGAAATAACATAAACATATTCATTAAAATTTGTTTTTTGATTAATATCTTCTGTAAATGGAAACTTCATCTCCCTAACGACCAAGCTCAGCAGCAGGCAATTAGCTCGTCTGCTGGAGTGGTTTGTTAGATTTTACGGAAAATATTTATAAATCTCCTTCCGATGTAAAATTCGAACAAAAATTAAAGTATTACCTCCAACTTCTAATCCTATCCTATAATCTCCTATTCTTATCCTCCAAAAATTCTTCCCGCTCCGCAATTTCTTCAGGTCTCCTTTTAAATTTTTCAATTCTTTAACCTTTTCTAAATTTTTAATCACCTTTTTAAGTTCTTCTAAAACATCCTTGTCTTTTATTTTCTTTAAGTCTCTTTTAAAGCTATTTTCAAACTTTAAGTCCATTTTCAATTATATCCATGATTTCATCTTTACTAACAAATTCATTTTTTCTCCCTTCTTCAATAGCTTTACTTAGTGCTATATCTTCTATAACTTCTTCTATAATCTCCTTGAAAAATTCTCGTTTTTCTGTAAAAAGCTTAAAAATTATTTCTTCTAACAACTGTTTAAGTTCCTGTTCTTTTAAAATTATTTCCATCTTGTTTCCCCTAGAAATTTTAGTTTCAATTTTAATTTTGACACTTTTCAAAAATTTTTCAATCTAACGGCTTAGGTCACCTGCCGCTATGGAACAAGCACCAGTAGAATAGCGGTCAGGTAAAGTGTTTTGTTAGTCAAGTATGCAACTATTATATTATAATTATATTATATTATAATTATATTATAAGTATTTATTTTAATCATACTATACCTTCTTGGGCAGGAGATCGAAAAGTATTGAAAATATCCTTAATACTCTTACTCTCACTCTATATCCCCAGTACAATTGTTGAAATACAACCTATTTTGAAGAAATTTCAAATGTATAAGGTAATATTTACTCAAAGAGTATCAAAAAAGAGAGCTTGATAAAAATTATCCTAGATGTCCATCTATCTGTATAAAGAGGATGTTCAATTGAGAGACATTATTAAATTCCTTTATTACCCTTAAAATAACTTTCTTTCGTCAAAGCTTTACTTGTACAAAACCTGTAAATTCTATTCCAAGTCCTCCCAGACCGCCTGTTGACAAATTCCACCATAACCACATATAAAATTTCCTTCCATATCAGTTTCTACTAAAAGACTGTAAACCCAGGAAGTGGGACATTTCACTTCTTTCACTGAAATCACAAGAATAGCTACTAAATTACCAAAAACGCCTTTTACTCTCTCATACTTAACTGTATGTCCAAGATATATAACACCTGTTGATGTATTTTTTACACGGGTAAAAACTACAGGAGGGTTACAGGAATGAGATAAATAAGGCAATTTTTTATAAATTTTCTCACTTACAGTAGATATTAAATACTCACCCTTTACAAAATAGCCATCACTCTTTAAATACCCTTCTATAAAAGCTCTTTTTACTTTTTTAGGAGCTGAAAATAGAATATCAGGAATATTTTTATGTACTCCCCTCCTTCCATTTACCCTTTTTGTTCCTGCTTTCAATATATCAGCAAGTAAAAAGAGCATGATCTGTGAATAAATTCTTATTTCTTCTACAAATTCTTTTGTTTTAAAAATCGTATAAGAGATCCCTCTTTTTTTAAGAAATTTAATTATTCTTTTTTTACACTCTTTATAAAATCTTTTTTTTGTCCCTAAAAAAATACGAACAATCTTCATTTTCTTGTTTATACTTCCATCTGCTACAAAAACTCCTAGAAAAAAGGCTAAATCTTCGTCTATCTCTAAAAAACGAGGAAACTTCGTCCTGTTATTATTAGTACCTTCTAAATAAAGTTTTAAATCATTGCACTCTTCTAGTAAATAATTAAGTGTTTCTGAATCCAAAGATTTCATTAAAAACCTATTCTTTGTAACACTCTTCCTGCTTTTGTTTTTCTTCTTAACTAATTTTAAAACTTGTGTAGCCCTCCCATCTACCTTAACTTTATATTTCAAAGATAATTCTAACAACTTTAAAAGTTTATCAGCATTTTCCTTTTTTAAATTACACTTTCCTCTTTCAAAAAGTGACAGAACACTTTTACTTATTCCGATAGCTTTTGCAAGTTGTGATTGAGTTAATTTTTTATTCAATCTTTCGTTTCTTATAATCTCACGTTGTTTCTTACTAAATAGTACTACTTCACCAAAGAAATCTTTTACTTTTTTGTATGCTCTACGAGATAAAAAATCTTCCAACTTATCACTTTCTACCATCAAATTGCCTGGAGGACCTATTTTTAAAAATTTTTTCAAAAGATCAATTTTCAATTCTTTCTCCTCTGGAAGTATTATCTTAGCAGGAACTAAAACTATATCTCCTGACTTTAAATTCTTAGTTTCAATGCATTCTACCTTTCCATTTACAAGTGTAAAAAAAGAAGAATGTTCACTTACAATAATTTTTCTGCCATAAGCAAGAACAACTTCAAACATGCGGTGTGAATCCGCTTTATGTCTAATTATTCCCCTTATAGGAAAAAGCTTAACCTCTCCTTTAGAGTTAAAAGCTAAACAAAAATATTTCTCATCTAAAAAGACTTTCTCCTTTTCTTTCCCTGGATTGCTATCAAAAAATTTATCTGCAAAATCTCCAATAGTTGTAAATGTTGGATTTTCTTCCTCAAATATTAAAATTGGAGTATCTCCTGCAATGAAATCTAAATCTATATCTTTATAAGGCTTTTTGGTAAAAGTTGGTATTTTCATATGTAACCTCCTGTTAAAAATTTTGGTGTTTTTTAACTATTTAAATTTTTTGAAATGGATCGGACTTTGGACTTTTGGTTGTGTATTGATAATTGGGTTTAAAAAGATGGTATAAAAGTAAACTTGAATTTCCCTTTGAAATAAGCTTTATTTATACCACAAATCAGTTTAAAACTTTTAGAAGAATTAAAACGCAGACTTAAGGTAATAGGATTTTTTTGCTTTTCAATTCCTTGCCCAGAAGGTTATTTTTACTTATTTACAACATAATGACCTTCTATTAACCTATTTCTAACATCCGTTATTTTTATGCTATCTTTTTAGACACGATTGTTGAAACACAACCAGAAGTATAGGATGATTAGAATTATCTATAGAGACATAACTAGTGAAACATTATATTAAAAAACATAAAGAAAAGAAATATTTTAGATAAAAAATCGTATTTCAAAATAGAAAATTTTTAATTCTTTTTCGGCAAGTAGAAAAAATAGTCAAACTTTCTATTTTGATCATTTCCTATTTTAAAATTTGAAAAGAGAGAAATGGGTAAAAGAAAATTTTTATGTTTTTAACTGACTCAGCTGAGTTATAAGTAACCTTACAATCTCTTTTTTTCGTTCCTGCAAAATTTTTCTTATATTGGTTTGAAGATTATTTTCTAAATTGGACCAATATTCCTTGATGCGTGCAACCCAAGAAATTGGATCTCCCAAGGAGACCTGGCTACTCACCTGATGAAATTTTTCTAAACTCCATTCTTCTTCATTTATGATTTCTTTCATAAACTCATTTTCTAATTTATCGAGTAGCTTTGTTTCTTTTAAAAATTCTTCTACAAAAACCGAAACAAATTGTTTATGATAAGTTTTTATTTTCAGTACATCCAAAGGAGCTCCGTTTGCTGTTTCAAACCATTTTTCCACTTCTAAAAGGGTTGGACGTACTTTTTCTGATATGTATTCTTTTAAACGGGTTTCCAAAAATTCTAAGAACCCACCTGCTGAAAAAGCATTAAGTTCATATCTTTTTTTTTCGTTTTTAAAAAACAAATAATCTTTCCAAAAATACGATGGAATCTTTTCTTTACCAAGAGTTTTTTTAATATCATCAAGTAAAGAATTTAACTGTTTAAGAAATCCTGGTATTTCTTGATTAGAACTTTGGTGTGACTTGTTAGAACTTGAAGAAATGTTTTCTGAAAGCAAATTGTGTTCTTTTGCTTGCTTTACAGTTAATCCCAAATCTACGAATTCGATATTTAATAACTCTCGCTCAACAAACCATGAACCACGAAGTAGATCTAGAAAAATTCCATAGCCTGATGGGTCAGCATCATGTAAGCAAAATACTCTAAGTTCTTTTGAAATACCTCGTTCCTTTAACCATTTTTGTAAACATTCAATCAAAAGAGACATGCCTTCAACGGCGAAACCTTTTCCATAAATTACTATTAAATCATATTTTTCGGGAATTTGGGCAGATTCAATCATCTCTCTAAAACCTTCTTTTTCTACATAAAGTATATTAGCAAAAGACCTCCAAGAGAGTTTGTTGATAATTCGAGAAAAAATATCCAAATCTACTTCTTCAAATATCTCCTGATGAGGTATGTACACATGTCCTCTTGTATCTCTACTAAAAAGATATTTTCGTCTTTCCTGCTCAACACATTTTACTGCTTTTACAAATGCCTCATAAGTCATATGTTCATTATATGTGTTTTCATACATGCGACGAGCAGCATAATAACCTTGACGGAGTAAAGGACGAGTTTTAGCACTGCCTTGGGCATTACGAATAATTTCATCAATATTTTCTTTAATAAAGTTTGTGACACTAATTTTTTTGGAATTTTTACTGTTAATACTTTTTCTATATTTTTTAATTAAGTTAAAAGCTCTTTCTACAATTTTTCCGGCTTCTGATGGTCCTGACATTTTTTCTATTTGATTTTTACAATTTACATCTATGAGTGAGATAGAGTCTTTCCGACTTTCAGGAAATATATCTTTTGGTGTAATTATATGTAATAAAATAAAAGCAGAAATAGGAGATTTACTTTCAAGGAATTTTTTTCTAAAACTATTTTCTCCTCCTGGAGAAGGAATTAAATTGTCTCCATCCCAGAGAGAATAAGATGCTGGGAAAATACAGGATCCATTTACTCCCAAGAAATAAAAAACTTCCTCTTGTCCACTTAGAAGATCAATCGGAGCTATACAAACTTCCAATTTAAAACAAGGAGCGCCTGCATCACTCCAATTAACACGTGCTGGATATATTTCCATATACTCTAGTTCATCTTTAACAATAAATCCTAATCTTCTAGTAAGTGGAGTAAGCTGAGAAATAGCCTGTTTAAAAATATCTTTCCCGATAGTTTTTATATATTTAGAAGATTTAGGTTTTGAAAATTTCCTTAAAGTATTATATAAAATTTTCGCATCACTTTCTTCAAAAAGGTTTAAATTTTTAGAAAGAATGTTTGTTAATTTTCCCCAGTCATTTTCCGATAATTTTTCCTTGAGACGGCGAAACTTAGAAGATGATAATCCATAAAAAGTTTTGGATAACCATTCTTGTACATTAATATTTTCAATACCATTATTTTTAAATTTTTGAGCTTTCCTGTAAAAATCTTCCGCACTAAATACACTTAGATGAGGCAACTCTTGTGAAAAGTTTTGGAGAAATTTATTTTTATCCTCCAAAGCTTTGAACTCTAAAATGTTTTTATCATCTATAAAAACTTGCCAAGTGATAAAAGGATTTAAAAGAATTTCAGCGAAAAGTACTTCTTGAGTATATCGAAGGTTACTAACTTTATATTTAAATGGAACAGCGACCTCAATTTGAGTATAAGATTTCTCTGAATTTTCTGTATTTTTAGGATTAATTTCAATTTTGGGTACAATATCTTGCGATTGTTCCATGAAACTAATTGTGGCCCTGAATTCATGTGTCTCAATTTTCATAGGAATTCCTGCACAGTTAGAAATTCCAGCAATAATCGTGAGAGCATTGCCCTTTCTTCCTCTATTAATAGTTCCTGCTAAATATTTTGTAGATACATATAGTTTAGGAGAAATTTTTTCTATTATTTCTCGAGGTATTCCAGGACCATCGTCAAGAATTTTAACTAAAAAATAATCTTTAAATGTGTTTATTGAAACTTTTATATTTTTAGCTTTCGCATCTGCAGCATTGTCTAAGAGTTCTTTTAAAACTGTTCCTAAAAGGTGCCATGAGTATTTTGCTCCTATATAACCTCTAAGTTCTTCTAAAGATGAAAAAGTTCTAACATTTCGACTTTCTACAGTTAAAAAGTTCATTTTTACCTCCTTTTTATATAAACATTTTTATTTAAATTCAAACAACTTGAAAATTTTTTCATTCATATTATAATATTATTAATATAATATTGAATTATTTTATTTTCTCAATTTGTTATAATAATAACTCAAAATGAGTAAAAAGCAAGACAATTTAAAAAATTTTTTAAATTTTTGAGAAGGAAGGAGGAGAAAAAGAAATGAAAAAGAGTGAAAAATACAAGAAAAAAATAGGAAATAGACTGAAAGAGGCATTAAAACAGGCAGGAATAAAAAATACAGAGTTAGCGGAAGAAATGGGAATAGCAATTAATACGGTATCACAATGGACACGAGGACTAAGAGAACCAAAGTATGAGGTTTTACATTTTTTATTTAAAAAATACGGAATAAATCCCAACTTTATTATTCTTGGGATTGGAAATCCAGTATTTAAAGAAGTTTACCACTCTCTAAAAATTTTACCGGAAGATGAGCAAATTATGAGAGAAACATACAAACAGATTGTAGAAGTTCTTGAAAATTATGAAACTCCTTGGAAAATTGTTCCAAGGAGTGTGCTTGAAAAATGGAAAGAAGAAATACAAGAAACATCAGGAATAGAAAAAGTTTTTAGTTTTTTAAAAAATTTGCCTCAAAAAACTTTACATACATTATATTCTTCATTCGAAATAGTTTCTAGTAGAATTCTTTTTTTTGTAAATGCTTATTGGGAGCAAATGATGAAAGCAATTTGGAAATGTTATTGGGCTTTAAGAACAGCTAAGATTCCTTCAGCTAAAGAAATAGCGATTTTGGGAGTACTGTATAGTGGAGAAAAAGATTTTGTAAAAGCGGCTATGTTACTTCAAAAAATTTTAAGTGAACATAAAATAGCAGAATGGAATTTTTCAGAGGAAGAAATAAAAAAAGAAATAAAAAAAGAAATGTTGTTTAAACCTTTGCAAGAGAACGAGATTAATCCAGTAACATACACATATTTAAGACAGGCTGGAAGACAGCTTATAGACTTAGCTATACTAAAAAATCTTCCACAGTTTTGTATTGTTCATTCTAAAGCATATTGGGAGAAATGTCCTATTTGTTCAAAATTAGAATCAAATGCTATGTAAGTGCTTATTCAAAAGTGTGTTAGTTTGAGAGGATATGATAAAGCTGAAAAAAAACAATACAAAAAATAAAACGAACAATTAAGGGGGCAAATAAGGATAAGAAAGGGGTATCAACATTTTCTTCATCTGGTAAAGGTTTTTCATTATCTTAAGTCTGCGTTTTACTTCTTTAAAAAGCTTCTCAAATTGATCTGTGGTACAAATAAATTTTTTATCTCAGAAGGAATTTCAAGATTATTTTTTGCTATTTTTCCCAGAGATAATTATTGAAATACAACCTTTTTTCATTGACTTTTTAAAATTTTAAGTTATTAAAATTTTTTAAGAAACTTTTTAATTTTAAAATGGACGGCTTAAAAAAACGAAAAGAAAATAATAATAAAGTTTAATAAAAAATAAAACTATCTCATATTAATAGAGGAAAAAAATGGATATGAATAGTTATATTAAAAAGGTATACAATGACTTAGATTTTTTATCTAAACAATCAGAAGAGATTTTTATGTCTATGAATTCAATAGAAGAA
>Ga0164318_10007078_pt1 | contig 10880 bp, 8 predicted proteins | sample GuaBasSedimGuay9_FD_113734 | JGI IMG/M metagenome (GOLD analysis project Ga0164318, IMG submission 113734) | Subseafloor sediment microbial communities from Guaymas Basin, Gulf of California, Mexico - Guay9, Core 4571-4, 0-3 cm | ecosystem: Environmental > Aquatic > Marine > Hydrothermal vents >...
AAGAGCAAGCCTTTCTCAGATGTGGATGATGGAAGCACCCATAATGATCTTGATAACTGTAGAGTATAGACGAGTAACAAGAAAGTATGGTGAAAGAGGGATAAGATATGCTCATATAGAAGCAGGTCATATCGGGCAGAATATCTTTTTACAGGCTGAATCACTCGGGCTATCTTGTGGTATTGTGGGTGCATTTTATGATGATAAGATAAAAGAGGTGTTAAATCTTCCTAAAAATTTTGAACCTCTAATTATCATGCCAGTTGGGTATAAGAAGTAGAAGACATAGAGATAAGTAAGAAACTGCGTTGATACCTCTAAATAGATTTATACTTGCTTGATTTTGAGGCTGATAATTTCATCTCTAATATTAGCTTTAGCGGGATTGTTACTTATTAGAAGTGGTAACTATTTCTATACCCATTTACGCATATAATCTTTCATCTCTTGACATTCTGATTTATTAAGTGATAAAAATTAAGACCTAAAAATATTCTGTAAACTTTTTTAATATATTTTCTAAAATCTACGAGGTGAGATGTGTATTTTCAGGATTTGATATTTGCTTTAGAGAATTTCTGGGCATCTAAAGGTTGTTTGATTCAGCAACCTTATGATATTGAAGTTGGTGCAGGCACATTTAATCCCGCAACATTCTTAAGGGTATTAGGACCTGAGCCATGGAATGTGGGATATGTTGAGCCTTCCAGGCGTCCAACTGATGGTCGCTATGGTGAAAACCCTAACAGGCTTCAGCATTATTATCAGTATCAAGTGATAATGAAACCTTCTCCCATTGAGATCCAAGATATTTATCTTGACTCTTTAAAGAGCTTTGGTGTTAACCCTTTGGAGCATGATATAAGATTTGTTGAGGATGATTGGGAATCTCCTACTTTAGGTGCATGGGGTTTAGGTTGGGAGGTATGGCTTGATGGTATGGAGATTACACAGTTTACCTATTTTCAGCAAGTAGGCGGAATTGACCTTGATCCTATTTCAGTTGAGCTCACTTATGGAATAGAACGTATTGCCATGTATCTTCAAGGTGTTGATAATGTATTTGATCTAAAATGGACAAAGGATATCACTTATGGCGATATTCATCATAAAGGAGAGGTTGAATTTTCTATATTCAACTTTGATAAAGCAGATATAAAAAAACTTTTTACACTTTTTGAACTTTATGAAGAAGAGTCGCTACGGCTTATAGATAATGAAGGACTTGTTATGCCTGCATACGACTTTTGTCTTAAATGTTCCCATATTTTTAATCTCTTAGATGCGAGAGGTGCAATAAGCGTAACTGAAAGAACTCATTATATTGCTAGGGTAAGAAATCTGGCAAGAAAGGTAGCTTTAGGCTATATAAAACAGCGAGAAGAGATGGGATTTCCCCTCCTTAATAAAAAATAGAAAGGGAAAAGATGAGTGAAGAATTTTTTTTAGAAATAGGGACAGAAGAAATTCCTGCTAGATTTCTTCCTGATGCAATGAAAAATCTTGAAGAATTATTAAAAAAGGAATTTGAAAAAAATCGTCTCTCTTACGGAATAATAAGAACTTTTAGCACTCCGAGGAGGATATGTGCACTTGTAGAAGAGCTTTCTTCCTATCAAGATGATCTTATAGTTGAAAAGATGGGGCCAGCAAAAAAAGTGGCTTTTGATATAAATGGTAATCCTTTAAAACCAGCCTTAGGCTTTGCAAAATCTCAAGGGTTAAAAGTAGATGATCTAATTGTTAAAGAGACACCAAAGGGTGAATACGTCTTTGCTATCAAGAAGATTAAGGGAAAAGAGGCTTTAGAAGTGCTTAAAACTATACTGCCTGATATAATTCTTAAGATTCCTTTTCCTAAAACCATGAGGTGGAATAGCTTATCTATTCGTTTTGTTCGTCCTATTCACTGGATTGTTGCCATATTGTCAGGTAAGGTTATCCCTTTTTCCTTGGAAAATATCAAAAGCGGAAATAAAACCTTTGGTCATCGTTTCATGAAACCAAATTCTTTTGAAATCAACTCCTTCTCTGATTATATTATGAAAACAGAAGAGGCTTTCGTTATTGTTGATCCTGATAAAAGGAAAAAGATGATCGAAAATGATATAAAAAAGGAAGCAAAAAAGGTTAATGGGATGCCACTTATGGTAGAAGGTTTGCTTGAGGAAGTAATCTTTCTTACTGAATATCCAAATCTGATTCTTGGTTCTTTTGATAAAGAGTTTCTTATGCTTCCATCAGAGGTTTTAACAAATGCTATGGTAGAGCACCAAAGATATTTTCCTATTATAGATAATGAAGGTAGCATTATGCCATATTTTATAGCAGTAAACAATATCTTGCCTAAAGAGAAGGATCTAATAAAAAATGGACATGAACGGGTTTTAAGAGCAAGGCTTTCTGATGCCAGGTTCTATTTTGATGAAGATCTGATGGTTAAAATGGATAAATGGGTAGAGGAATTAAAAAAGGTTGTTTTTCAAACCAAACTTGGAACATCTTATGAAAAGATGACAAGGTTTAAAGCACTTGCTCTTTTTATTTCAGAACTTTTAGATATTAATAAGCAAGAAAAAATAGATAGAGCAGCTACTCTTTGTAAGGCAGATCTGGTATCTGGAATGGTTGGGGAGTTTCCAAAACTTCAAGGTGTAATGGGAAGGATATATGCTATTAAAGCAGGAGAAGATATAGAAGTTGCTGATGCAATATATGAGCATTATCTTCCTCGTTTTTCTGGTGATAAACTTCCAGCAGGACCTATTGGTGATATCATAAGTATCGCTGATAGAATGGATACCATTATTGGATGTTTTGGCATAGGGATTATTCCTACAGGAACTCAAGATCCTTATGGGTTAAGACGTCATACATTAGCCATCATCAATATCATTATAAGGAAAGGTTATAGAATTTCTCTATCTAAAATTATTGATAAGTCATTGGAGCTTATCGCGGAAAAGATAGAGCGTCCTAAAGATGATATTAAAAGAGAGGTGCTTGTGTTTTTTAGATCAAGGTTTTTCTCCCTTCTTGTTTCTCAAGGCTTTTCTCCTGACCTTGTTGAAGGTGTTTTATCAGCTAATTTTGATGATCTTTATGATGCCTTGTTACGTGTTGAGGCTTTAAATAGAATGCGGAAAAGAGAGGAGTTTTTACCTTTAGCAATAGCTTTTAAAAGGGTAATGAATATTTTAAAGGAAAGAGCTTTGGTAGAGGTAAATCCAGAACTTTTTGAAGAAAGTCAAGAGAAAAAGTTATTTTCATCCATACAACATATAAAAGAAAAGTTTAATAACCTTATAAATGAAAGCAAGTATGATGATGCCCTATTTTTATTGGCATCCTTAAAAGAGGATATTGATCAATTTTTTGACCATGTTCTTGTTATGGCTGATGATAAAAGAATAAGGGAAAATCGTTTAGCACTTCTTGATGGAGTTGCCTCTCTTTTCACAAGGATAGCAGATTTTTCAAAGATCTCGGTTGAGTAAAGAGCTAAAAAATACCATTACAAAATTTTTTAAAAAAAGTTAAAATAGATATTAAAAGCTAAATTCTTTTTATGGCAGAGTATTTTTATTTATGCAATAAAAGAGGAGGAGTTATGAGTAAATATGTTTATCTTTTTGGTGGTGATCATACCGATGGTAAAGCTGAAATGAAAGAGCTTTTAGGTGGCAAGGGAGCAAATCTTGCTGAGATGGCAAGTCTTGGTATTCCAGTTCCTCCTGGATTTACAATCACAACAGAGGTTTGTAATTACTATTATAAAAACAATTATAGTTATCCTCCTAAGTTAAAAGAGGATGTTGAAAAAGCTCTTAAAGAGATAGAAAGAATTGTTGGTTTTAAATTTGGTGATAAAGATAATCCTCTTTTGGTTTCTGTAAGGTCAGGTGCACCTGTAAGCATGCCTGGTATGATGGATACCATTCTAAATTTGGGACTTAATGACGAAACTGTACAGGGTCTTATAAATCTTTCTAATAATCCTCGTTTTGCATATGATAGCTATCGTAGATTTGTACAGATGTATGGTGATGTTGTTTTAGGGCTTAAACCTCAAGCAAAGGATGAAATCGATCCTTTTGAAGAAATTATCGAAAAAAAGAAAAAAGCTAAAGGAGCAAAGCTTGATACAGAATTAAGCGCAGATGATTTAAAGGATTTGGTGGTTGAGTTTAAGGAAATGATCAAAGAGAGATTAAATGAAGATTTTCCTGAAGATCCATATGAGCAGCTATGGGGTGCAATAGGTGCGGTATTTCGTTCATGGAATAACCCGAGGGCAATTAGCTATCGCCAGATCAATAATATCCCACCTCAATGGGGGACTGCTGTAAATGTTCAGGCAATGGTTTTTGGGAACATGGGGGAAGACTCTGGCACTGGTGTAGCTTTTACACGGGACCCTGCCACTGGTGCTAATCTCTTTTATGGTGAATATCTTATGAATGCACAGGGTGAGGATGTGGTTGCAGGCATCAGAACGCCACAACCTCTAAGCAAGATTCAAAAAGGAGATAGAGACATTATTTCGCTTGAAGAAGAGATGCCAGAGATTTATCAACAATTGTTAGAGATAAGAGAAAAACTTGAAAAACATTTCAGGGATATGCAGGACATTGAATTTACTATACAGAAGGGAAAACTCTGGTTATTACAAACAAGAACTGGTAAAAGAACTGGCTTTGCTTCCTTTAGAATAGCAGTGGATATGGTTCGTTCTAATTTGATATCAAAGGAAGAAGCAATACTAAGGGTAGAACCAGATCAACTAAATCAGCTTTTAAGGCCAATATTTGATTTAGAAGAGAAAAAAGAGGCAATAACAAAAGGAAGGTTATTAGCAATTGGTTTAAATGCTGGTCCTGGTGCTGCAACTGGAAAAGTTGTTTTTAATGCACAAGAAGCAGAGGAGTGGGCAGCAAAAGGGGAAAAGGTGATTTTGGTAAGAATAGAGACATCACCAGAGGATATAAGAGGTATGAATGCTGCTCAAGGTATTTTAACAGCAAGAGGTGGTATGACTTCTCATGCAGCTTTAGTAGCAAGGCAGATGGGAAAGGTTTGTGTTGCAGGTTGTGGTGATCTTAATATCGATTATAAGAAGAGAGCAATGGAGGTAAAAGGGAAGATTATTAAGCAGGGAGATTTCATATCTTTAGATGGTACAACGGGTGAAGTTATAGAAGGTGAGATAAAGACAAAACCATCTGAGATAATGCAAGTTTTGATAGAAAAAAGCTTAAAACCTGAAGAATCAGAGATTTATCAAGAATATGCAGAGATGATGTCATGGACCGATGAATTTAGAAAGCTTGGCATCTATACCAATGCAGACAGGCCAGATCAGGCTTCAATTGCTATTGCATTTGGCGCAGAGGGTATAGGGCTTTGCCGCACTGAGCATATGTTTTTTGAAGGGGAGAGAATAAATGTTGTTCGGGAGATGATTTTAGCAGAAGATAAAGCTGGTAGAGAAAAAGCTTTAAAAAAGCTTTTGCCTATGCAGAGGGAGGATTTTATTGGGATCTTCAAAGTAATGGATGGCAGACCAGTAACCATAAGAACTCTTGATCCACCATTGCATGAATTTCTTCCTCATACCAAAAAGGAGATTGAAGAATTAGCAAAGGATATGGATATATCAGTAGAGGCGCTTGAATCAAAGGTTGAATCATTAAAGGAAGCAAATCCTATGTTAGGCCATAGAGGATGCAGACTTGGTATAGTATTTCCTGAGATTACAGAGATGCAGGCAAGAGCTATTTTTGAAGCAACTTGTGAATCCATAAAAAACGGGGTAAAGGCAATTCCTGAAGTAATGATTCCCTTGGTAGGTCATGAAAAGGAATTATCTAATCAAAAAGATGTTGTTGATAAAATAGCTGAAGAGGTAAAGAAAGAGTATAAAATCGATTTTGAGTATCAGGTAGGGACAATGATAGAAGTTCCAAGAGGGGCTGTAACAGCCGATAAGATAGCTCGTTATGCAAAGTTCTTCTCTTTTGGAACAAATGATTTAACTCAAACTACATTTGGTATAAGCAGAGATGATGCAAATAAATTTTTAGGAGAATATCTTAAGGCTGGGATATGGGAATTTGATCCTTTTGCAAAATTAGATCGAGAAGGCGTTGGTGAATTAATGAAGATAGCAGTTGAAAAGGGTCGTAAAGCACGGCCTGATTTGACTATCGGGATTTGTGGTGAACATGGAGGGGAACCAACATCAATAGAATTTTGTCATCAGATTGGTCTAACTTATGTGAGTTGTTCACCTTTTAGGGTGCCCATTGCAAGAATGGCTGCTGCTCATGCCAGCCTAAAGGATAAAAAGAACTAAAAAGGTACTATCGCCACCTTTTATGCATCCAGACCCATTGATCTGGGTATTTTCTTATATGATCTTCTATAACAGAAGTAAAATATTGCGTAAGGGTGGCGATATCTTTTTCCATTTTACCTGTTAAACGAGGTAGTTTGGCTTCTTTTATAATGATTTGGTGTTTTATACCCTCTTTCCTTACAATAAAACCAAATATAATTTCGCTATCTTTTTTAAGGCAAAGAGCAGCAATGCCAGAAGGAGTATATGCATCCCTACCAAAGAATTTTACTTTAACTTTCTCAACCTTTTTTACATCTTGATCAATTAACACACCCAAAAACTCATTATTAGATAAAATTCTTATGATCTCCTTTGCTGATCTTTTTGTTTGTCTTAATAGTGTATTAATCCCATAAGAGGAACGAAAATCAACAATTAATTTATTCAACCTTTCATCATATATGGATCGAGCCATAACATTTACCTTGTATCCTTGCATGGCAAGATATGCTGCCATAAGCTCCCAGTTGCCAATATGGCCTGTAATAAAAAAACCTCCCTTTTTTTTCTTTAAAATCTTTTCTACAACATCTTTCTCTTTCAATTCAACCATTTCCAAGATCTTTTTATTCCCTTTACCAAGCGAGAGAACCTCAAAGAGGTTCTTACCTAAATTCTCAAATACTTTTCTTGCAATAATTTTTATTTTCTTATCATTTTTTTCATTGCCAAAAGCAAGATAAAGGTTTTTTAATGTCCTTTTTCTTTCTGTTTTTAAAATATAAAATGCAAGCCGGCCTCCTATCTTCCCTATTTTTACTGCCGTATCAACTGGTATAAAGGAGACCACTTTTACCAAAAAAAGCGCTCCCCAATATATTATATTATTTTTAATACGTTTTATTATTTTAAATCGTTTGGAAAGTCGCATAATAATTATGGAAGGTTTTATTTACATTCAGCACAATTTTTTGCATTGCAAGATAAACATCCTAACCCTTTTTGAAAACTGCTTCTAAACTTTCCATTAGATGAAAAGGCGAAAGAAGATAGTTCTTTTATTATATCCTCTGACCTACATCGTGGGCACTGAATTATTTTATCAGATGATAAAACCAAATCTTCAAATCTTTGTTCACATTGGTTACATCTGTACTCAAATATAGGCATAATCATTTCCTTATATTATATTAAAAAATTGAATTTATCATAAATTTTTTTATTTTTGTTTTAAATAAGTTTTTCTATTTTAAATTATCAAAGGTGTTTTAAATTGAGAGAGAATCTTTTATCAAACTTTTTTCCTTTATAGTTAATAAATCTTCTAACGAATTCATAAAATTTTTAGTCCACTTGAACAACTTCTCATTTTTTTCTTCTTTAGCTTCATGTTCTATTTTTTTCAATGTTTCAATTGTTTGTTTTAAGTAAGGGAAAAACCTATCTTCATAAAATCTGGTCATTTTTTTAAACAGTACTAGGCTACTGTAATACCTATTTTCATAATATGATCTCATTGCTGAAGAAAAATAGAAGAAAAAAGCATAAGAAATATTTTCAGGATTGATCTTCTTTGCTTTTCCAAAATATTTTGCTGCAAATTGAAAGTATTTACCTTTTAGATAACTCATGGCTACACGGTTGTATACCTCTGACCATCCGTCTCCACATATCTTAAGTAGCATTTCTTCATGCTTTTTATTTCCATATACTTTTTGAAAAAGCCTTTTATTCTCAAGGAGAAAACGTACGAGTAAGTCGTTCCTCCAATATTCAGTTAAAAGCTCTTCAAGTTGACTTTTAGCATCAATAAAAAGTTGTCGCGTTTCCTTGATGCCTTCATCCATCCCTTTCTGTGCTCTATTTATGATCTTTCTGAACTGATCTATAAGACTTCTTTCATATGGTGATATTCCTTTCCTTTTTTTAAATTTAACATATTTGGGTCTATAGGCTGTGATTTGATAAAAATTCTCTCTAAATTTCATTGCTTCGTGGAAAATAGACCCCATAACTAAATCAAATAATCTCTCCCTTTCTTTTATATAGCTTTTATCAGAGTATCTAAATAGAAAGTGAGAACTCTCCTTAAGATCAAAAAGAAGGTTACCTTCTTTATTATCAATAAATTTTTCAATATCATAAAATTTTATCTTCCCTTGAAGATATTTTTTATATATTTCCTCAAATTTTAAAAAAGCTTTTAAAAAATTTTCTATTATTTCAACGATCTTTATTTCCTTTTTTCTTCTCCTTGTTAAAAGCATAATAGCCTTCTTTGCATTTTTATAATGAAGCTCTTATTCTCATTTTAGAAGAATTGTTGGAAAGTTTTTAAAATACCTTTCTAAAGAGAGGAGAAGGAGGTTATCCTCCTTCCCTTTTAATAACTATCTCCATATTTATATAAATTAATATCAGGAGTGGAATGTGTTGCTGGAAAAGTTACTTGCATAAATGCATCATCAGCCTTTTGGATAACAAAAACTGCTCCATCATCAGGCATATAAAATCTTATAAAACCACTTACAAAAGTGCCAGTGCCTATTTGTCCTGAAATCCCTTCTGGAAGGGAGATAAAATTCAATTCTTTTGATAGATCCATTAATGAAGAGTAGGTGTTTTCATCTGAATCAAAAACATCGATAGGGATAGTTCTTCCACCAGCAGTAGTTGCTGATTCTAACCACACAACAATAACGCTCTTACTAGAAGGATAGGTTGGATTACTTCTATAAGGTACCCAAACCCATTGACTGATTGTGGTAGTGCCTCCTCCAATAGGCACAGGTCCACATATTGGTGTCTCAAAACCTCCCATAGCATCACTTTCTATATGATATACTGGTAATTCTGTAGAATAGCCACTTCTAATATCTACTATGCGAGCTGTTGCTGTTAAAACATTTGTTGGTGTAATGGGGAAAGGAAAACCTGCTGCCAAATCTTGATTATATTCAGGGGCAACTCCCACTATTTGGGTTGCATACTGATGAGTTGCCTCCCTTACAACATCAAATATAATATAGAATTCTGATATTCCATCACCATTAGCATCAAGAAATGTTTCAGTATTTGGAGCCATTGCTCGGACGTCAAAATGAATGCAATCTAATGATGACATAGTAAAAGAGTCGTCTAATATGTGTGCACTAACATTATTATAAATAGCCCAATGGACAGTTATTGGATTTGAGCCAAGATTTATGATGTCGATCTCTGTATTTTCTCCTGACATAGAGTTATTATTAAAATAGCCAATTACCAAAAGCCTTTGAGCAGGGGTTTTATCATCCACACCCATTACAGCATGAGAGATGCCTGTTATTAAAAAAAGAGCCATAGATAAAATAGTAAAAAAACAAACCAATTTTTTCATAACTATCTCCTTGTTTTTTATATTATTATTTTTTTATAGCTTATCTTGATGACCATGATGGTGCAAATTCTTCAAAGTTATTTCCTGAAAGGTTTATCTGCCCTTGTCCTGTATTAGACATTAAATATATCTGAGAATTTGTACCATTTCTATAGGTTTCAAAAGCAATAGCTTCATCCTTAGGTGACCATGATGGCTTAGTATCATCTTCAGGATTACTTGTTAATCTTGTCCAATTACTACCATCCCTATTCATTAAATAGATCTCGTTATTACCATCTTTGTTAGAGACAAAAAGTATCCTCAATGAGTCTAACGACCATTTAGGATAGAGCTCTGTTGCATCAGATGTAGTTATTCGGGTTTGTCCTCCTCCAGTAGCATTCATTATGTATATCTCATAATTACCATCTCTATTAGAAGAAAAAGCAATAGTCCAATCTTCTGCCCAACAAGGATAACGATTATCTCCGTCGCCATAAGTAAGCCTATAAGGAGCACCAGAACCATCTACATTAAGCACATATATATCCCAGCCTTCAGCTCTTGATGATTCAAAAACAATTTGAGTTCCATCAGGAGACCAAGAAGGATAACAGTCAAAGTCAGGGCTATTGGTTAGATTTACTTTATTTGAGCCATCTGCATTCATTACATATATTTCAAAGTTGCCATCCCTATTAGTTGTAAATGCTATTTTTGTTTTATCAGGATTCCATACTGGATCTCTATCTACTGCAGGGTTGTTTGTTAGCCTTAAAAGATTAGAGCCATCTGAAGATATTGTATATATTTCAGCATTCCCATCTCTATAAGAGACAAAGGCTATTTTATCAGAGGTATCAGGTGATATATTGTTACCACCTCCTCCCCCGCAGCTAATTATTCCTATAACTATAAAGCCAATGAATAAAGAAAAAATCGGAAAGAGCTTTTTCATTTTTTTCTCCTTTGGTAATATAATAAAAGTTATTATATTATTGATAATTATGAAGTAAAAGTCAAGAAATTTCAAGATTTTTTTGTTTGAGAGATTTCTTTATTGCTAAAATAGTTGTTTTATACCTAAACTTCTGCTAAAATTAAGATAACTCAAATAGAGGGAAAAAATATGTCTATTTTCAAAAGCCGTGTTTTTCTTTCAGGGGGGTCTTTTCCAAT
>Ga0164318_10007081_pt1 | contig 10879 bp, 11 predicted proteins | sample GuaBasSedimGuay9_FD_113734 | JGI IMG/M metagenome (GOLD analysis project Ga0164318, IMG submission 113734) | Subseafloor sediment microbial communities from Guaymas Basin, Gulf of California, Mexico - Guay9, Core 4571-4, 0-3 cm | ecosystem: Environmental > Aquatic > Marine > Hydrothermal vents...
GAGAAGGTCCTCTTCAACGACCGGCCGCTGTTCCAACGCCTGGTGTTGGATCAGGGGTTCTACCCAGAAGGAATTTACACCGCTCCTTCGGACGAAGCCCTGAGGCGGGATATCGAGATCGCAAAGGGCTTAGGGTTCAACGGAGCACGGCTTCACCAGAAGGTGTTCGAACCTCGCTTCCTCTACTGGGCCGATAGGCTCGGATATCTGGTCTGGGGGGAGTATCCCAACTGGGGTATAGACCACAGCCGGCCCGAATCGCTGAAGTACGTGCTGCCGGAGTGGCTGGAGGTGCTGGCCAGGGACTTCAACCATCCCTGCATCGTCGGCTGGTGCCCCTTCAACGAAACCCCGAAGGATCAGGACCCCGAGCTTATCCGCACCGTCTACAGGGTCACAAAATCTGTGGACCCCACACGTCCCGTAATAGACACATCTGGATATATCCACGTTGAGACCGACGTCTACGATTGCCACAACTACGAGCAGGACGTGGAGAAGTTCGCCGCCTTCTTCCGGCCGTTCCGGGAGGGGGGAAAGCCCTGGCGCAACTTCCCGGAGGAAAGCGCCCATTGGAAGGGACAGCCTTACTTCGTCAGCGAGTACGGGGGCATCTGGTGGAACCCCGGCCAGCGAGACGAGGAGGGCTGGGGCTACGGCAAGCGGCCGGAGTCCGAGGAGGAGTTCTTAGAACGCTATCGTGCTCTGACCGAGACCTTGCTCTTCCATCCCAGGATCTGCGGTTTCTGCTACACCCAGCTTTATGACGTAGAACAGGAGGTCAACGGGCTTTATACCTACGATCGTAGGCCTAAGTTCGATCCGGAAAAGATCCGGGCCATCAACGCCCAGAAGGCAGCTATAGAGGATTAAATGGACGAAAGGTACCTCCTCGGGGTGGATGTGGGTACTACGGCCCTCAAGGTCATCCTCTTCGCACGGAACGGGGAGATAGTAAAGGGGGCCGTGAGGGAATACGAGCTTTCCACCCCCTCCCCACATCATGTAGAATGCGATCCCGAAACGTACTGGGAGTCATTAAGATCTTGCATCCAAGAGGTCCTAAAGGATGTAGCTTTAGAAGATGTGGTGGCTTTGGCGATCTCCAGCCAGGGGGAGACCCTGGTCCCTGTCGACCGGGAAGGGAGCCCCCTAAGGAACGCCATAGTCTGGCTGGACGACAGGGCCGGGGACGAGGCCGAGGAGATAGGTAGGGCCTTTCCGCCGGAGCAGATCTACCGTACCACAGGACAGCCGGAAGTGCTTCCCAACTGGCCTGCATGTAAGATATTATGGCTTAAGAAGAAAGAGCCCTCGGTCTTCAGGAGTGCCCACAAGTTCCTGCTTTTGGAGGATTACCTGATCCTCCGCCTTACGGGCAGGGCGGTCGGGGACTATTCCCTGTACACCTCCTCCCTGATGCTTGACATCGTGAGGAAGGGGTGGTGGGAAGAGATGTTGAAGCTCATAGGAATATCGCAGGACCGTCTTCCCGAGCTGGCCGAGTCCGGGACCTACGTGGGGAGCGTGGCGAACGAGGAGGTGGGGCTGAGCCCGCGCACGGCCGTGGTTACGGGAGGGATGGACCAGGTCTGCGGCATGGTGGGTGTGGGAAATATAGCGCCCGGGATCGTCAGCGAAACTACGGGAGGAGCGCTGGCGATCTGCGCCACCACCGGGAAGCCGATCTTCGACCCCCTAAGGCGTATCCCCTGTCACTATCATGCCCTCAGGGACACATATTTCCTCCTCCCCTGGTGCCAGACGGGAGGGATGGCCCTGAAGTGGTTGAGGGATAACTTCGACTATCCTTCCTACGACGAGATGACGGCTGAAGCCGGGAAGGTCCCCCCGGGCTCCGAGGGCCTGATAGTGCTGCCCCACTTGGCGGGGGCGGGCTCGCCCGATTTCAACCCGAGGGCGAGGGGAGTCTTCTTCGGGGTGGCCCTGTCCACCACCAAGGCCCACTTCGTAAGGGCGACGATGGAGGCGATAGGTTACATGCTGAAGCAGAACGTAGAGGTACTTGAGGGGTTGGGGGTGAAGGTGGAAAGGGTCTACTCCATGGGTGGGGGCTCCAGGTCGCCCCTCTGGAACCAGATAAAGGCGGACATAACGGAGAAACCGATAATCACAGTACAGAACGAGGAGACCGCCTGCTTAGGGGCGGCGATCCTGGCTGGGTTGGGCGTTGGAGCCTTCTCCTCCCTCGAGGAGGCCTGCAGGAAGATGAACAAGGAAAAGGCGAGGTACCTTCCCAGGCAGGAGAACGTCCGGACCTACAGGGAGGCATATAGGAAGTACCTTGAGATCTCCGAGGCTTTACTGCCCCTGTTCTGACCGCTTCCGCCGATCGTATCCTCACCTTGACGGTCTTGCAGTTTCAACTTCCAGGGGAAGGAGACCTCGGCCGTGCATCCCTCCCCAAGGAAGGATATTTTAATAAGCCCCGCAAGGGGCTTTTTTTGTCGGTCTTGACAAAGGCTTCGGGTTATGGTAGATTACAGAAGCCTGAGGAAAGTTGCGATCGGTGGAGATATTTGTTATCTTAATTCGAAGGACCTATGATAAAGAGTATGACGGGGTTCGGCTTCGGGGAGGCGGAGGAGGGAGGGGCCAGGGCCTCTGTGGAGGTCAGGTGTTGGAACCACAGGTTCTGCGATGTGGGGGTGCACCTTCCCAAGGTCCTGGCGAGGTTGGAGCCGGAGGTCGCAGAGCTCGTGAGGGGGAGGATATCCCGGGGAAGGGTGCAGGTTTCGGTGACCTGGGAGGAGGAGAGCGCTGGCACACCTACCGTGGACCTGGAGCTTGCCAGGGCCTACAAGGAGAAGTTGGAGGAGCTTAGGGAAATACTTAAGCTAAAGGGTGAGATAGAGATAGGCCTTATAGCAGGGCTTCCGGAGGTCGTAAGGTGCGAGAGGGAGGAGGTGGACTTAGAAAGGGCGTGGAGGTTGATATCTGAGGCGTGTTCTAAGGCCCTGGAGGAGGCGGATGCGATGAGGGAGAGGGAGGGGAGGAAGCTTGGGGAGTTCCTTTCGGAGAGGCTGGGAACTTTGGAGGAACTGGTGGGCGAGGTGGAGGGCCTCGCCCCACTTCAGGTGGAACGTATAAGGGCGAGGCTTCAGGAGAGAATGAGGGAGATGGAGGTGAAGGTCGACCCCGACAGGATCGCCGTGGAGGCGGCCCTCTTGGCCCAGAGGAGCGATGTGACCGAGGAATGCGTCAGGCTCAGAAGCCACATATCCCAGTTCAGGGATTCCCTAAAGCGGGGAGGTGTGGTGGGCAGGAGGCTGGACTTCCTCCTCCAGGAGATGTACAGGGAGGCCAACACTATAGGGGCTAAGGCTGCGGATGCGAGGATATCCAACCTGGCCGTATCCTTGAAGGAAGGCGTAGAACAACTAAGGGAGCAGGTCCAGAACGTGGAGTAGACGTTATGCCCTTTATAAACGTCGGGTTCGGCAACCTCGTAGCCGTGCACAGGATCGTGGCCATCGTGTCGCCTAACTCCTCCCCCATAAGGAGGCTCAAGGCGATAGCCGAAAGGGATGGGAAGCTGATAGATGCCTCCCAGGGCAGGAAGACAAGGTCGGTTATAGTCTTAGACAGCGACCATGTGGTCCTCTCCGCCATAGGGCCGGAGACGCTCCTTCAGAGGTTGGAGGATGTTTGAGAGGTCCGGGAGGGGGTTCCTGGTGGTCTTCTCCGCGCCCTCGGGCGCGGGCAAGAGCACCATAGTCAGGGAGGTCCTGAGGAGGAAGCCGGTTCCGGGGATGGAGCTTTCGATCTCCGCCACCACCCGGCCCAGAAGGCCCGGGGAGGAGGAGGGAAGGGATTATTATTTCCTCTCCGAGGAGGAGTTCGAAAGCAGGAGGGAAAGGGGGGAGTTCGTGGAATGGGCCGAGGTCCACGGCCACCTCTACGGGACTTTGAGGAGGACGGTGGAGGAAGCCTTAGAGGAAGGTAAGGTGCTGCTTTTAGAGATAGACGTCCAGGGGGCAAGGCAGATAAGGAGGGCTTTCCCTGAGAGCGTTTCGGTGTTCGTAGCTCCCCCCTCCCTCGAGGTCTTGGAGAAGAGGCTGAGGGAGAGGGGGAGGGACCCGGAGGAGGACATAGAAAGGAGGCTCGAAGCGGCCCCGAAGGAGCTTTCGGAGGCAGGATACTACGATTACATAGTGGTCAACGAGGACTTAGAGGAGGCCGTCCGGGCCGTGGAGGCAATCCTCGTGGCAGAGTACCACAGGACCTGTAGGTTCAAGGTAGGAGGGAAGATGGGGTGAGGACGGAGGTGTCCTTAACTTTCAAAGATGGAGGGAGTATGGCCTTGGTCCCCTTAGAGGAGCTGGAGAAGAGCGGGGCGAACCCTTACGAGGTCGCCCTGGCGGCGGCGAAGGAGGCCAGAAGGCTGAACGAGATAAGGAGGTTGAAGCTCATGCAGGGAATAACCGAAGGCGAGGAGATAAGGGAGAAGGTGACGACTTTAGCCTTAAGAAGGATAGCCGAAGGCAAGGCCAAGGTGGCGTACAGGGGGAAGGATGTGGGAGGGTAGGAGGATTCTGGTAGGTGTGACGGGGGGCATAGCGGCCTACAAGGCCGCGGAGCTTATAAGGGCCATAAGGAGGAGGGGGGCGGATGTGAAGGTGGTGATGACCGAGGCTGCGACGAAGTTCGTGTCGCCCCTCACGTTCGAGACCCTTTCGGGGAACGAGGTCTCCTGGAAGCTCTTCCCCGAAAGGAAGTGGGATGTGGGGCACGTGAGGCTCGCCGAGTGGGCAGAGGTCTTAGTCGTGGCCCCTGCGACAGCGAACTTCTTAGGGAAGGCCGCAGGGGGCGTGGCGGACGACCTCCTTACGACCGTGGTCTTAGCTGCGAGGTGTCCCGTGGTGGTGGCCCCGGCCATGGATGCCTTCATGTGGGCCAACCCCGTGGTGCAGGAGAACGTTCGTAAGCTTAAGGATTTGGGATATAAATTTGTAGGGCCTGAGGAGGGGGAGCTCGCCAGCGGGCTTACGGGCAAGGGCAGGCTGGCGGATTTGGGAAGGATCTTGGATGCTATAGGCGAAGCTTTAGAGGATGTAAGACTTCTGGCCGGGAGGAAGGTGTTGGTGACGGCCGGGAGGACCGAGGAGGACATAGATCCCGTAAGGCTCATAACGAACCGCTCCACGGGGAAGATGGGGTACGCCTTGGCCGAGGCGGCGAGGACGATGGGTGCGGAGGTGGTGCTTATAAGCGGACCTACGGACCTCGAGGTGCCGTGGGGAGTCAGGGTGGTGAGGGTCAGGTCCGCCGAGGAGATGAGGGACGCTGTCCTGGAGAATTTCGGTTGGTGCGACGTCCTGGCCATGGCGGCAGCCGTGGCGGACTTCAGGCCTGCCAGGGTCTCCCCTAAGAAGATAAAGAAGGAAGAGGGGCTTGTACTCAAGTTCGAGAGGACCCCGGACATATTGGCCGAGGTGGCCAAGGAAAAAGGGAAAAGGTTCGTATTAGGGTTCGCTGTGGAGACGGAGGACGAGGTGGAGGGGGGGAAGAGGAAATTGAGGGAGAAGAACTTGGACCTTATCGTGGTGAACAACCCTACGGTAGAAGGAGCGGGGTTCGGATGGGATACGAACGTGGCCACTTTGATAGACAGGAACGGAAGGGTGGAGGAGCTTCCGAGGATGTCGAAGAGGGAACTCGCAAGGAGGATATGGAGGAAGGTGGCGGAACTTCTGTGATGGACTGGATAGAAAGCACGAGGAGGCTTCTGGAAGCCCAGAGGGATATGGGGATAAGGGAGTTCTGGGTGAGGTCGGAGGCTTGGGACCCCTGGAAGGTCCTGAGGAGGGAGGTCGAGGGATGTCGGAAGTGCCAGCTCTGGAGGAGCCGGAGGAAGGTGGTGTTCGGGGCCGGGGACACCGAGGCCGGGATCATGTTCGTCGGGGAGGCGCCTGGCGAGGAGGAGGACCTGAGGGGGGAGCCCTTCGTGGGGGCCGCAGGGGAGCTCCTCACGAGGATGATAAGGGCCATAAGGATGGAAAGGAGGGAGGTGTACATAGCCAACGTGCTCAAATGCAGGCCCCCCGGCAACAGGGACCCGCTTCCGGAGGAGATCGAGGCGTGTAAGCCTTATCTTTTTAGGCAGATAGAGCTTGTGAAGCCCAAGGTCATATGTGCGTTGGGAAGGATAGCTGGGGGGACCCTCTTGGGGACGTCCCTTCCCCTCTCCCGGCTCAGGGGGAAGGTCCACTTCGCTCTCGGGACCAAGGTCGTAGTTACGTTCCATCCTGCTGCTTTGCTGCGCAACCCAGGATGGAAGAGGCAGGCGTGGGAGGACATGAAGCTTTTGAGGAGGGAGTACGACGGGCTGGAGCTACGGAGGTGAGGCTATATGGCCAAGGATGAGGTCCTGACCCGTGTTCCGCCCCAGGCCGTGGAGGTCGAGAGGGCGGTCTTAGGGGCCATGCTCTTAGAGAAGGAGGCGATACCCAAGGTACTGGAGATATTGGACGAGGACTGTTTCTACTTAGATTCGCACAGGAAGATATTCTCGGCCATAGTGGACCTCTTCGAGAGGAACGAACCTGCTGACGACCACACCCTCTTGGAGGAGCTCAGGAGGCGCAAGGAGCTGGACAAGGTGGGGGGGGCCGCATATCTGGCCCAGCTCGCCACCGAGGTCGCCACGGCGGCCAACGTCGAGTACCATGCGAAGATAGTTCTAGAGAAGGCCCTCCTGCGGAAGCTTATAACCCTCTGCACGCAGACCATAGAGGAGTGTTACGCAGGGACCGAGGATGTGTTCGACCTCGTGGACAGGGCCGAACAGCGGATCTTCAACATCTCCGCAAGGAGGCTTAAGGGGGGATTCGTGCAGCTCTCCTCGGTCCTGCACGATACCTTCGAAACTATAGAGCGGATGCACCTCAGGCCTGGGGTGAGCCCCGGAGCCGTCCGCACGGGGTTCCACAAGCTCGACGAAATGACGGCGGGCTTCCAGCCCTCCGACCTTATAATAGTCGCAGGGAGGCCTTCCATGGGGAAGACCTCCTTCGTGCTAAATGTCGCCAGGAACGCTGCGGTCGAGCAGAAGGTCCCCGTGGGGATATTCAGCTTAGAGATGGCCGGTTTCCAGCTCGCCCAGAGGCTCCTATGTGCCGAGGCTATGGTGGATTCTCACAAGATACGCACGGGGAGGCTTCCCGACGAGGATTGGAGCAAACTTTCTACCTCGGTGGGGAAGCTCGCCGAGGCTCCCATATTCATAGACGATACCCCTTCCTTGAGCGTGCTGGAGCTGAGGGCCAAGGCCAGGAGGCTCCAGAGCGAGCACGGGGTCGGGATGATAGTAGTGGACTACCTCCAGCTGCTCAGGGGCGTCGGGAGGGCGGAGAACAGGCAGCAGGAGATATCGCAGATATCCAGGGCCTTGAAGGCCTTGGCCAAGGAGCTCAACGTTCCGGTCGTGGCGTGCTCCCAGCTCTCGAGGGCGCCGGAGACCCGTGGGGACGACCACAGGCCGAGGCTCTCCGACCTGAGGGAAAGCGGGAGCTTGGAGCAGGATGCGGACGTGGTCCTCTTCATATATAGGCCGGAGGTGTACAAAAAGAACGATGAATCCCTCAAGGGCAAGGCGGAGATAATAATAGCCAAACAAAGGAACGGCCCCATCGGCACGGTGAACCTGGTCTGGCTCGGCCAGTACTCCAAGTTCGAGAACCCATATTTAGAGGAAGATGAAGGAGCACCGTTCTGAAGGACTCATCGTCCCCCCTCGCAGGGTGGCGATGGACCTTAAGGCCAAGGACAGCTTCCGGGCCATAAGGGAGCTTTGTGAACTTCTGGAAGATGACCCGGAGGTTTCGGACATAAGGGCACTTCGTTCGGCCTTGATAAAGAGGGAAAAGGTAGAATCCACCGCCGTGGGAGGTGGAGTCGCAGTGCCGCACGCCCACAGCGAGGGGGTGAGGTCCTTGATAGTTTGTTTGGGGATTTCGAAGGAGGGGATAGAGTTCTATTCCACCGACGGCGGGCCGGTACACACAGTGGCCATGGTGTGCGCTCCCGACAGGAACTTCGAGGATTACCTCGGGTGTATAGGGAGGTTAACTAAGATCTTGGGGAGAAAGGACATAAGGGAAGCACTGTTGAAGGCAAGGGACCCGGAGGAGGTGACGGAGGTGCTCAAGCTGAGGAAGGAGGGAAGGTGTACCGCATAGCCGTCATACCTGGGGACGGTACGGGGCCAGAGGTGGTGAGGGAGGGTCTCAAGGCCCTCGAGGCAGTGTCCGAGAAGGTTGGGTTCAAGTACGAGGCCGTGGAGTACGACTTCGGGGGGGAGAGGTACTTGAGGACCGGAGAGACGCTTCCGGATTCGGCCTTGGATGAACTCAGGAGGTTCGACGCCATCTTCTTAGGTGCCATAGGGCATCCGGAAGTGAAGCCTGGGATACTGGAGAAGGGGATACTTCTGAAGCTCAGGTTCGAGCTGGACCTATATATAAACTTAAGGCCCGTGAAGCTCTATCCAGGGGTGTACACCCCCATCAAGGACAAGGGACCGGAGGATATAGATTTCGTCGTGGTCAGGGAGAACACCGAAGGACTCTACGCAGGCACCGGGGGGTTCCTGAGGAAGGGGACCCCCGACGAGGTAGCCATACAAACATCGGTGAACACCAGGAAGGGCGTCGAAAGGTGCGTGAGGTTCGCGTACGAATATACGAGGAGGAGGAACAAGAAGAGGAAGCTCACGCTCTGTGGGAAGACCAACGTGCTGACGTATGCCTTCGACCTTTGGGAGAGGACCTTCAGGGAGGTGGGGAGGGAGTACCCCGACATACAGCAGGACTACGCACATGTCGATGCCATAACCATGTGGATGGTGAAGAACCCTGAATATTTCGACGTCATAGTTACCGACAACATGTTCGGCGACATAATAACGGACTTGGGGGCTATGATACAGGGAGGTATGGGGATAGCAGCAGGAGGAAATCTGAACCCTCAGGAGCACATAGGGATGTTCGAACCCATAGGGGGTTCGGCGCCCAAGTACGCCGGAAAGGGTATGATAAACCCCTTGGCCGCCATCTCGGCCGTCCAGATGATGTTGGACTTCTTGGGGGAGGAGGAAGGCTCCGAGGTCCTGGAGAGGGCCGTGGCGAGCGTGGCAGGAACGTTGAAGAGCTTGGCCGCCGGGAGGATGGGCTACTCCACGAGCGAGGTGGGGGACCTGGTGGTGAGGGCGGTGGAGGAGGGGTGATGATAAGGTCGTGTATAGGGGAGGGGTGGAGGGCCTTCAGGAGGTACCCCGGGCCATTGATAGGGGCGTTCCTGGTGGCGACCGTCTTACAGGTCCTCATCGCCCTTCCGGGGGCCGGAAGCACCGAGGAAAGGCAGATGTTGGTCACCATCGTTGCCTTAGCCCTCGCAGGTCCCTTGGAGGCGGGCCAGGCCTGGGTGGTGCTCAAGGGGGTGAGGGGGAGGGGACCGAGGGTGGGGGACCTATTCCAGGGCTTCAGGAGGTTCGGGGATGCCCTTCTGGCGTACGTCCTGACGTCGCTCATAATCCTCGTGGGGTTGCTCTTGGCCGTGGTGCCGGGGGTGCTGTTTTGGTTGAAGTACTCAGTCGTCTTCTATGCCCTCATGGACCAGAGGCTTTCCGGAAGGGAAGCCATGAGGGAAAGTGCGAGGCTCACCAAGGGGCACAGGGGGAAGATATTCCTCTTAGGTCTGACGCTCCTCGGGTTGAACATCTTAGGTGCCGCAGCTTTCCTCGTGGGCCTTCTGGTCACGGTGCCGGTCTCCTACGCCTCGATGGCGGCCCTCTACGGAAGGCTCAAGGAGGAGAAAAGGTTAAGCGTTTAAGAGAGCGATAAAGAGAGCCTTCCTAGTTATTAGTAACTCTTGACAGGGGGTCAACCGATGGTAAAGCTTAAGAAAAGACCTGACGAATTGAAGGGGGAACTCACCCCCAGTTTAGAGGTCTGTGTGAGGCACTACTTAGGTGAGCCCACGTCCTCTCCGTTGGCAAATCCCTTCTATTTCTTTGAAAACACCCTTCTTAGGGGACCCCTCGAGTTCTTCGTGAGGAACGTCACAGAAGGCCTGACGAGAAACGGCCCTACGGTCCTACCGCTCAGGATAGGCTTCGGCTTCGGGAAGACACATGCCCAGATTCTTCTGCTTCATGCCTTCCTCGGCTCGGATAGACTTTCTTCCGAAGCTAAGGATACCCTAAGGGAAGTAGGATGGGATGAGTCTTTAGCTCAAAAAGTCCTTGTACTTCCTTTAGATTTCTTCAACCTCGAACCACCGTTCCCTCGCTTGGCTGAGGTCGTACGGGCATATGCCGATGGAGGGACGAGCTTTCACAGAAGCTCCCAGATAGCCGAAAAGGTGGGAGAGCATTCCAGCGCCCTCCTCAGCGGCTTTTTGGAGTCCGATAAGTTCGCTGACATTATAGCTAACATCGCTTCAGAAACGAAATCGTGCTTGCTCGTGATGATCGACGAATTTGGCTACGGTTTCGTGAAGCGGGCACAGAGGTATTTGGAAGCCAAGGAGCACGGCAAACCCCTTGAGGAAGAGCTCCTGAACCAAGCCGTCTGGCTGGCCTCCTTTTTGACATCCCTAAGTGAGCTTAGCAATCGCCAGGGGATTCCTCTGATCGTCGTCTATGCGTGGGCTGAACAGGACGCTGAGACCTTGAGGCTTTTCGCAGCCAAGGATGAAACTATAAGTAATGTCTTAGAAACGGTGAGGCTCTATTTAGATGAGGGGGGAGCACAATTCATGTTGTCTCATGTAAGGACTGCCATCATGTGGGAGATGCTGTGCAAGGGCATCCCCCAGATGCTGTTGACGATCATAGCCAGCTGTGCCAGCAAAGTGC
>Ga0164318_10007082_pt1 | contig 10878 bp, 10 predicted proteins | sample GuaBasSedimGuay9_FD_113734 | JGI IMG/M metagenome (GOLD analysis project Ga0164318, IMG submission 113734) | Subseafloor sediment microbial communities from Guaymas Basin, Gulf of California, Mexico - Guay9, Core 4571-4, 0-3 cm | ecosystem: Environmental > Aquatic > Marine > Hydrothermal vents...
ACCGCTCAACGACAATTAGAATTACCCATCAACGACAACTAGAAATGCCCACGCAAGGGGCGTAGAAAGCCGTTAAACTTCTCTCCCAAAAAAGAGAAGGAGAAAGAGAACATGACGGCAACAGACGCCCAAGCCTTTGCGTCGCGTTAGTTGTTCATCAGAAAGAAAAAAATGTGCTAATAAGACGATTATGGCAGGATTGATGGTAATCAAGATTGATGCCATTCCGCTGGAAAGATACTGTAAAGAGGCGACGATTCCCGTCATGGGGATGGCGGTGCCTAAAATGCCCAAAATGATCGAGTGTTTCCAGAGTTCTTTGCCCCGTGGACAATTTCCCTTACCAATGCGCAGCGTGTAGATTAACGCAAAACCCAGTGATGATAATGTCAGTCGTAATCCGATGTAAGTCGTTGCGCTAAATTGTCCGACGCTGAAGCGGGAGGCGATTAAGGTAGTACCAAAAACAACGCCCAAAAGCAGAATATATGGAATAGACTGTATATTCAAATCAACCCTCGCCTGCATTTTCTGCGTTTCATCAGAGAATTACGAGGAATAAGCAACTTTTATTTCTGCCAGTTCTTCAACTGTAATCGGTTCAAATTTTCCAAGCAGAAGGGCTTGGTGATAGCTTTGAAATCCCACCTCTGCGTTGAATGCCATATCGAAAGCATGATCGAGATTAGAACCAATCGCAACTAATCCGTGCTTCCTCAGCAAGATTACTTTTAATTCTGGTCGACTTGCAAAAACTTCAACAGCTACTTCACCCGCATTAGATGTACCAGGGCAAGCCCACGGGGCAACAGGAATTGCCGCGCCGCAAACCATCAATTCCAGATTTGCCATAGGAATTTCATCTGCCAGCATGGCGAAGGTAATCGCAAATGTAGAGTGTGTGTGGCAGATACTACCAACGTCGGGCATATTCCGATAAATAGCGGTGTGCATGGGAGTTTCAGACGAAGGCTTCAGCCCCTCGACCAAATTTTCGTCCAGATCGACAATCGAGATATCCTCGAGGGTCATGTTATGGTATTTAATCCCACTTGGCGTGATAGCGACCAACCCATCTTCGGTACGGGTGCTGATGTTGCCAGCCGACATGCGGATGAGATCAACTTTGTTTGCTTTCAGAACAGTATCGAATAGCTGCTCACGAACAGATTGGTATTTCATTTGATTTCTCCAAAGAAATACGGCTCTTATCAGGAGCCGCGTTTCTAACTCAATTTATTTGGACTTAGTTTACAGTAAATTAATCTGCTACTTGATTTAAAGCCTGATCAAAATCTTCAATCACGTCTTCAATATTTTCAATGCCAACAGAAAAGCGAACTAATGAATCGGTGATGCCGAATTCCAATCGGTCTTCTGGGCTCATAGCGGCGTGGGTCATGCTGGCAGGGTGTTGAATAAGTGAATCTACATTTCCTAGGCTGACAGCCAATGTAATTAGCTTCAGATTTTCCATTAATTCTACAGCTGCATTAAAACCACCGGTCAACTCAAATGAAAGCATACCGCCGAATCCATTGAACATTTGCTTTTGCGCTATTTGATAGCCAGGGGAATTTTCTAATCCTGGATAATATACCTTCGAGACTTTAGAGTGTTCATCTAGCCAGTCAGCTACGATAGCGGCGTTCTCGACATGGCGTTGCATGCGCAGTTCGAAAGTCTTAAGACCCATATTGGTCAACCAGGTATCAAATGGGCTGGGGCTGCCACCAAAAACTTTAGCCGCCGTAAAGAAACGATCTTTGGCTGGATCAAAAAACTCAGGGTGGCGCGAAATTACCGCCCCACCGATGATGGTTCCGTGCCCGCCGAGATATTTGGTCGTCGAGTGAATAATGACATCCGCCCCCAAGCTCAAAGGGCGTTGGCAATATGGCGTGGCGAAGGTGTTGTCGATGATTGTCCAAGCGTCATTTGCGTGAGCTATAGCGGAGACTTTAGCAATATCAACTATCTCTATATTGGGGTTTGCTGGCGTTTCGAAATAAGCTACCACTGTCTCTGGGTGCTGCTCGAAGGCAGATTGCCATTGAGCAATATCACTACCGTCAACCCAAATCACATTGATGCCATAGAGCGGAGCCACTTTCTTCATGAAATTGTAGGCATTGCCATAGAGCATTTTTTGCGTAATGATCGTGCTGCCAGTTTCCAATCGTGCCATTAGCGCAGTTGTTATTGCCGCCATTCCGGAGGCAAATACACGCCCTTTGACCAGATCATCAGCCTCAGCAGTAGGATTGGCTTTGAGAAGATCATAGCCTTCGAGAGCTGCTAATTTTCTTGCCAATTGACGTGCATTGGGATTGTCGGCACGTGTGTAGGCGAAGCCATCATTTTTTCCAGCAAAAATATCCGCCCCAGTTTGAACATCAGGAAAGGCAAAGGTGGATGTTTGATATATAGGCGAAACATGAGCGTGGTGGGGATTATCTTTTTCAGTATAATGTGCGACCAGCGTTCCCAGCCCAAGTTTATGAGGGTTCTTTTTCATTTGAATTCTTCTCCGATGGTACGCACTTCTGCTTTTAGGGCTTCTTCGTCCAGGGTAGTCAGCTCTCCATCTTCCAAGTGGATTTTGCCATCGATGAGAACAGTGTCCACGTCGGCTTTGTTGACAGAATAAACAAGGTGGGCATAAATATCATGGCAGGGCACCAGATGGCTTTTATCGAAATCAATGATTACCAGATCTGCACGTTTTCCTACTTCTAGTGACCCAAGTTTTTTATCCAAGCCGTAAGCTTTGGCTCCATTAATAGTAGCCATTTCCATCGCCTGCATGGTCGTGAGCACTTCTGGATTTTCGTAATAACCCTTTTGTAGCAGTGCAGCTGTTCTGATCTCACCCAGCAGATCCAAATCATTATTGGATGCAGCACCATCCGTGCCGATGCAAATATTCACCCCAGCCTCGAGCATCTCGGTGACGCGAGCTATCCCGGATCCCAACTTGAGATTACTTTCTGGGCAGTGGACTATATTTGTCTTGCTCTCGCTAAGTAAAGCGATTTCATGGTCTTCTAATTTAACACAATGAGCCAAAATCGTGCTGCTATCTAATAAATTATATGATTGCAATAATTCAATAGGTGTTTTGCCATATTTTTCGCGCACATCATTCACTTCGGCTTGATTCTCTGAAGCATGGGTTGTAAATGAGACTCCATATTCACCCTTGAACTCATAAACTTTACGCATCATCTCGGGTGTGGTTGTATAAGTGCTATGCGCCTGAACAACAGGGTGAACAAAATGATAATCTTTGATTTGCTCTAGACCATTGTGGGCAGCGTTGATCATCTCATCGAAATCTGGATCACCGATACGCGTAATGGAGGGACCGGAGATGAGGCGGAAACCGATTTCTTCTGCTAGGTCGATGGTTGCCATATAGTGCCAATACATATCGTGGGCACAAGTCACCCCACCGCGGATCATTTCCGCAAGAGCCAATTTCGAACCCGCTCTCACGCTATCTTCATTGAGAGTCGTTAGCTCATATTTCCAAACTCTCTCCAGCCATTTGTAAAGAACCAGATCTTCTGCAAAGCCGCGGAATAATGTCATGGCAATATGGCTATGGGCGTTGATGAGTCCAGGGGTGATAACTTTGCCATCCGCATGAATTCTTTTGCGCGCCTTAATGTTGTTGGGCAATTCATCAGATGAAAATATTTCTTGGATCTTGTTCCCAGAGATTGCTATCGCACCATTATCAATGATACGGCGCGTGGTATCCATGGTAACAATTTTCCCTCCTGTAATGAGTACGTCATATTCTTGCGCTACATTCATATTTGAATTTCTCAAAGATATTTGAAGTTAATAAAATTCGAGGCGGGATATACCCGCCCCGAAGCAGTTCAGGAAAGTTTCTATTTTTATAGTATTTCTTCTTCTTCGGTGAATTGTTCGCGTCCAGAAAGCATGAAGCTGGCAACAAAAACCAGAAGCAAGAAGGGGAGAACAGCCAGCCATACGGATAATTGTCCAGATTCTCCGGTAAAACCATAAACTTGCTGTCCTGCGGCTCCGACAGCAACCATGATGCCTACAATCAAACCGCCCAATGCACCAACTGTCATCAGGATAGCACCCAAATTGATGCTAAAGCCTTTAGCAACATCTTCTTCGTCCATGATGTCAGTCCAGAGCAAGCCCCAGCGTTTTACGCGCGGATAAAATAAGCCGAGCAGGATGGGACCCAAGACAACAGCAGCCGCAAAGTTATTGACGGCGATGGTAATGCCCAAAAAGGCGAAAGGTACGATGCCAGCCAAGTCAAGATACCAGGCAATAACGATGGCGCAGGTTGCTGAAGCAACGAGAGCGACGATTTCAAAAGCAGTAATTTTCTGCCAGCTATTCATCTTTAGAGACATATCATCTTTTTTGACCAAGCCAAAGGTTGCGCCCCACATTTTGTAAGGTACAAACCCTAGGAAGAAATTGCCAAAGAAACCAAAGATGGAACCAATGCCCAGTGAGCCGCCGAACATATCGCCGATCAAGTTGCCGATGGCAGAACCCCAAGCACCGGCTGGACCAAAGAGTAAGCCGAATACTGGAGGAAAGACATTCGCCGGGCGAACTTCGGTGATGCCGGGGACGATGACAATACCGCCCTTAAAGGCGATTAGGAAGGCTGCGTAGATGGCTGCTGTTAGGGCTACCAGAATGATCATTCTGGTATTTTTCCACATGCTAATAACTTCTTTCATTTGTAATCTCCTCAAAATTTATATATTGAATGGTTGATAATAACTGAGCAAATTGTCAGATTTTCTTTCGATAGACCCTCCCTTCCTTTTCAGGATTTAAGTATTGTGATTAGGAAACGCAACATTCCGTATCGGATGTTGTTTTTAACGTTTCGATGAAAAGAGCCAGAATATTCGCTTTGATCTTGTCAAAGCTATCTGAGTCTCCCACAAATTGGATTGTTTCTTCGATACCGGCAGCCCAATTTACCGAAAAGGCTACTGCCGCGTAGCATAGGCCAAGCTCACGAGCAAGCGTAGCTTCGGGGATGCCGGTCATGCCTACCACGTCGCCACCCAATTGGGCGTACATTCGGATTTCGGCAGGCGATTCGAGACGAGGTCCATTGGTACTGACGTAGACAGATTCAGAACGCAGGTTAATGTCAAAGTCGGGAGCCAATGCCAAAAGTTTTTCGTTCAATATGGGATTATAGGTGATGCTCATATCGACGTGCTTAACGCCGCTATCCCCGCCATCAAAAAATGTATGCTCACGATTGGATGTAAAATCCAAAAAATCAGTAACAAGTGCCAACCCAAGGGGTGGAATTTCTTTGTTGATCGAGCCAACCGCATAGGTGGCGAGCACTCGCTTTACCCCCAACATTTCCAAGGCTCTGATATTGGCGCGGTAATTCACCTTGTGGGGCGGGGTGTCGTGTTTAATCCCATGTCGTGCCAGAAAGATTAAATCTTCAAAATCTCCCTGTGCTCGGTAGACAGGAACCGTGCCATAAGGAGTCTCAACACTCTCTTCTTTAAGGGTAGTTCCGGGGATATTATAGATTGCAGTCCCAGCAATGATTGCCACAGACATTCAAATCTCCTTCGTCTTTTTAGGCTTTGGTGAAATGACGCTTTAAATCATATGGGCTTAAAATACCGTGCACTGTTATAACACCAGAAACCATATAAGGAGGTGTTATATCGAAAGCGGGATAATAAGCACCGATTTCATCAATAGTTGTAGGAACACCACGGCACGCTCTAATTTCTGCTGGATCTCGATCTTCAATTTCAATGGAGGCGCGATCGGGGCTTTTATAATCTGCTCCCCACATGAAGACGAAATAGGGGATGCTGTGATGGTGTGCCGCAATCGCATTTTGGAAGGTGCCGATTTTATTACAAACGTGCCCATCGAGGGTAATCAGGTCGGCAGCCGTGAAATATTTCTGAATTTTTCCCTGTGACATGACATGCGCAGGCATATTATCCGTGATGATTTGCACCGGAATGTCTAATTCATGCAGGCTGGGTGCTGTGAGACGTGCGCCTTGAAGGTAAGGGCGTGTTTCGGGCGTGAATACTTGAATCTTTTTGCCCTCTTCTTTGGCAAAAGCCATCGCCAAAATGAAGGCTGTCTCGGCAAAGCACATCGTGAGAACGCCATCACCATCGTCTACCAAACTGGCTCCTAGACGAGCGCGATATTCATAGTTTTCATAAACTTTGTCACGAGTTTCCCTAATCCACGTCAAGAGTGCCTGCTCAATGGATTCTTCTTCTTTGGCTGCTTTTTCAACAATTTGCAACGCGTCATCAAGTCGTCGGGCTAGGGCGGTGTTGGTGGGGCGGGTGTTGGTCAAACGTATTTTTGACTTGCGAAGATAATCCAGTTGCTCATCGAGAGATTTACCCTCAACTTTTTTGGCTGCCATCACCATGGCAAAGACAGCCGCAACCCAAGGACCGCCTCCTTGGGTGACCATATCTTCAATAGCGCGGGCGACATCTTCAACGTCATCGCAGCGTAGAAATTCCTTTTTAAAGGGATATTTGCGCCTATCGCCAATATAGACAACGCCATCTTCGTAGCGAGCTACATTATCACGTTTGAGAACAAAGGGTAATAAATTATCTAGTGCTTTTGCATCCATGAGATTCCTTTTTGGGATGGTTTACTGAGACTGTGGATATGCTTTGCGGCCGCGTCGTACGCGATTTGGGCTTGGGTGCCGCACTCAAACAGATTCGCGGCGTGAGCGGGATGATGTCTACGTTAGAAAAATGTTGATTGGCGACACGTAAGTTGAAAACACGCGCGATGTGCGGCTTTTCATCCCAAAGCTTAAAATTTGGTCAGACCAGCGATATTGCCATAGTCAAGAAAATTGATATATAAGCAAAATATCACAACGGCACCGCTAAAGGCTAAGGTGACAAAATCCCTTTTTGCCATTTCCATCTTCAAGTAAAAAGTGCGATCTTCTCTTGCGCCAAATCCTTTTGACTCCAGAGCCATACCAAAGACATTTGTGCCGCGAATCGTTGAGATGAAGACGGGAATCAGCAAGGGAATATATTTTTTGATACGCTCGAGAATGCTACCGCTTTCCAAATCTAAGCCGCGACTACGCTGGGCTTGTGAAATAATGTAGATGCTGGAAGAAATCGTGGGCACCATTCGCAAGGAGGTTGAAATCGCAAAGCCGACGCGATAGGGCAAGCCTAATTTGATCATGGCAAGCACCAGTTCTTCGTTACGGGTGGTGCTGAGTAAATTCATACCGCTAATGATCATCAATAAAATTAGCATGGTACGGGCGAGGCTGTATTGCAGAGATTCAAGGTCTACAAACCAGAATAGGTGTGTCTCACCGCTGGCAAACAGATTCCACATAATCACGCTGGAAACGGTCAGGATTAGTAGAAGGATGCGGATGCGCCAGATATTCACCCAAGCCCGTGCCAACGCGTTTTGGAGCAAAATTAGCAATGCAATGGGCAAGATATATAAGGGGTCTTCAAAAAGCACCAAGGCAAGGAAGGAGAAAAGGAAAAGCAAGATTTTTGTGCGCCCATCGAGGCGATGGATAACGGTGTCAATATCAAGATAAAAATCGATATTCATAGCTTATTTCCTCTCTATGCAGGAGATCATTTCATCCGGGCTGAGGAAGGTTTTTCCTAGCTGGTTGCTGAAGTGAACAAAATGTGGCGGTCGCAGATAAGACGCTTTGAGAATTTCTTCTTGGGCAAAGACTTCTCGTGTGGTGCCGTTTAGGAGGATTTGCCCATCTTTGATCACAAATACTTTTTGTGCATACTCAGCCACAACCCACATATGGTGCGTGACAAAAATGATCGTGCTGCCCTGATCGTTCAATCGGCGCACCATATCCATCATACTGCGCTGTTCTTTGTAGTCTAGTCCGGTTGTCGGTTCGTCGAGGATAAGTACATCTGGTTGCACAGCCAGAACAGAAGCCACTGCAACTCGTTGACGTCCGCTCTTCGTCAGGCTGAAGGGATCTTCTTTTTCAAAACCAGTCAACCCGACCGCTTCTAATGCTTCTTTTACCCTTTTATCAACTTCTTCTTCGGGAACTCCGCGTAGTCGCGGTCCAAAGGCAATTTCGTCGTAAACAAGTTCTGAGAAGATTTGGTGGTCGGGGTTTTGGAAGACAAAACCAACTTTTTGACCGATTTTGAAGACGCCCTGTTCTTTGGTGTGCAAGCCATCCACTAATACATCGCCTTTTGTGGGCAAGAGGAGAGCATTGAGATGTTTGGCTAGTGTTGTCTTTCCGCTACCATTTTGCCCGACGATAGCCACAATTTCACCTTTGTAAATGTCCAGATCAATGCCAGTGAGTGCTTTGACTCCGTTGGGGTAGGTATGCTCTAAGCCTCGACATTGGAAAATTGGCTGGTCATCGTGTTGGGCAACGAGTTTTTCCTTATCAAGCAGTTGAGTGTATTTTTCTTCCGAGATATTCCACCCGGTTTTATGGAAGGTTTTAATGCCTTCATCTGGGGTGAGTGGCAAATCGGGATACCCCATGCTTTTGAAGAATTTAGGTATCCCCAAAGGCATCACGCCCAACTCTTCTAACAGTTCGACCTCTTTTAGAATTTCTTCAATTCTGCCAACCTGAACTAGTTTGCCATCTTTGATTAAGGCAATCCGGTCGGCGTTGAGTGCTTCTTCGGTTTCATGTTCAACTGCGATTAAGGTAATATCATCGCGTTTGCGTAATTGATTGGTGATATCAAAGATGCCTTGTTTGCTGATGGGATCCAGATCGGTAGTCGGCTCATCCATGACCAAAATAGTTGGTTTCATAGCAAGCACTGAAGCAATCGCAAGTTTTTGTTTCTGACCACCTGAAAGCGTAAAGGGGGCGCGGTTTCTATACTCTTCCAAACCAACATATTTAAGATTTTCTTCAATCCGACGTCCTATTTCCTCGCGTGGGACAGCAAAATTCTCTGGTCCAAAGGCAACTTCCAATTCTACATTGGTAGAAAATAATTGAGCTTCAAAATCCTGGAAGACGATGCCGACATTTTCGGCTAGTTCGGGCACGCTCGAATCGGCTGTGTTTGTCCCTTGCACAATGACATCGCCTTTAATTGCCCCCCTCGTATAGTGGGGAATCAAGCCATTAAAACAAGCGGCCAGCGTGCTTTTTCCTGCCTCGCTGGCTCCCATAATGACCAGAAATTCTCCTTTTGAAATATCCAATGAAATACCATCGAGAGCCAATTTCTTTTCTCCTCGATAACGAAATTTGAGATCTTTGATTGATACAGCAAGTTCAGACATTGACACTCCTAATTTCTAACTCGGACAAGGAAACTAAAAGGTTTAAATCGTTAACCTATGCAAATCTTCATAAAAAAAAGAAAAATTAGCGCAGATTGGCGAAGATTAGTGGTTTGGTAAAAAACCTTTGTTTTTTGTGCAAGGATTTAACTGCTAAGTTCCTAATGTTTTGAATTTTGGAAAGATGATTTGTTCATCATCGCTTCCCAAATTATCTTTTCTTTATTGACTGTACTGGGGACATCTTGCATAGCAAGCCCAACATATAGGGCATGGATAATTGCATATTGCGCGATGCGTGATGCGATAGTCTCCACGCGGGTTTCATGAGATACAGATAGCAACACAACGTCAGCATGATCCGTCAGCTTCGAGGCTGTGTTACCAGTGATGACAATAACGCTGCATCCATTCGATTTGGCTAGGGCGGTTGTGCGAAGAGGATCTTCTGAATCTCCGGTTTGAGAAATAACGATAATCAAGTCCTTCGAGGTTAGCAAAGCACTTTCCATCACCTGTATATAAGAATCGGTCTGAACATGACAATTCAGACCGAGACGCAGAAAGCGATTGTGCATTTCATTTGCCATAGGTCCAGAAGTACCTACACCAATTAGTAAAATTTTCTCAGCATTATTGATTAAATCGAGAGCTTGCTTGAAACTGGTTTCATCCAAAACAGCGATGGTATCGGTCAGGGCTTGTATAGAGCAATTGAAAACAATTTTAGCGATATCGCCAGGAGAATCCCCTTCGCTTACTTCGTCTAAAATTTGTTCTGGCAGGTTGGGCAATGTTTGGGTGAGGTCAATTTTGAATTCGAGCCAACGCTTATACCCAATCGAGCGGCAAAAACGGAGTACAGTTGCATCGCTGACGCCGCTTCCCTGAGCAACATCAACCAGAGTCATGCGGATAGTTTCCTGATAATGCTCTAAAACAAAATCAGCAACTTTTTTTTCGGAGGAGGAAAGTGACGTATAAAAACCCCTAACTTTAGAGAGCACATCACTATGATGTGGGGTCCTTAGCATATTTGTTCCTGATTGGTAGTAAAGCTACTCTTTAGCGAAATAAAATGTTGTAATACTTCGTTAGTATAGATGAGGTATGTTCTAATGTCAAGCTGCTGATTGTGGACAAAATTAAATTGTGCCTAAGATAGCGCAAAGGATCGACATCCCCAAGAATGGCGACAAGTGATATTGGATGTGGGGGAGAATTGATGACAATAATAAGATGCTCTACAACTACCATTGTCCGTCATCATTTCAATATAAAACATGATTTTCAGCTCACAAAACTGCAAATAAGGTTAGTGTCACAAAGTATTCGCCACGATTATAGAGAGGTGAGATGATCAGGAAACAACTGTTTGAAAAAAGAGGCGTTTCCTAATGAGAATAGCAAAACGTGAAGAAGAAATACTACGGATAAAATCGGCAAATTTTCATCCACAAATGAATGAGACACTTAAAAACAAGCTCAGAGTAAATGTGATATCAACAGTTCGCAACACATTAGAACTTGCATCAA
>Ga0164318_10007083_pt1 | contig 10877 bp, 8 predicted proteins | sample GuaBasSedimGuay9_FD_113734 | JGI IMG/M metagenome (GOLD analysis project Ga0164318, IMG submission 113734) | Subseafloor sediment microbial communities from Guaymas Basin, Gulf of California, Mexico - Guay9, Core 4571-4, 0-3 cm | ecosystem: Environmental > Aquatic > Marine > Hydrothermal vents >...
CCTGATTTTACTCTTTTTGCGCTTGACAACTATTTCAAAACCCAGTTTGAATGTATTTAACGGAATTTTTCGGTTTTTAACGGTTGAGCATTTATCATGGCATTGGGAGAAAAATATGGCGATTAGTCTTGCGGTAATCATAATCTTAGGGTTGGCAGCGGATTACCTGTTTCGGAAAATGAAAGTGCCCGGTCTGGTGGGTATGCTTGTTGTGGGCATTCTTTCAGGGCCCTATGTCTTTAGTTTAATGCGACCGGAGATGATGCATGTATCGGCAGATTTTAGAAAAATAGCCCTCATCGTGATCCTTCTCCGCGCAGGATTTGAACTCCATCGGGACACCTTGAACCGTGTGGGCCGGGCAGCCCTTACCATGAGCGCAATTCCGGCGATTTTTGAAATTGTCGGTGTCACACTCGTTGCGCCGAAGCTGCTGCACATATCCTACCTGGAAGCGGCCATCCTGGGCACCATTCTCGGCGCAGTCTCACCCGCGGTGGTAGTCCCTCTTATGATTGATTTCATGGATCGTGGCCGGGGCGCCAAAAAAGGGATCCCAACCCTGGTACTGGGTGCATCGTCAGTGGATGATGTTTTTGTGATTGTTATCTTCACCATCCTGCTGGGCATGTACGGCGGCGAAAAGATCAACTTGTGGCTTAAGCTGTCTGAAATTCCGATCTCCATTGCCTTAGGAGTACTGGTAGGCGTCATACCGGGTTATTTATTGTACTGGCTGTTTAAAAAATATGACTGGCGGCCGCCCAAACGGACCATGATCGTGATGGGGGTCGCCATTTTCCTGACCTGGCTGGAAAAAACGGTTGAAGCATGGGTACCGGTGGCAAGTCTGCTGGGGGTAATGGCTATCGGCTTTATCATCCTCGAAAAATCAGAACCCATCGCCCATATCATCTCACAAAAGCTGAAAAAACTCTGGGTGTTTGCCGAACTATTGCTGTTTGTCCTGGTGGGCGCCCAGGTCAACATCCACGTCGCCTGGAAGGCCGGTCTTGCCGGAACGCTTGTGATCCTGATCGGTCTGGTTTTCAGAAGCGTTGGTACCTACCTTTCATTGATCGGAACCCCTTTCACTTTTAGAGAAAAAATGTTCTGCATTGTAGCCTATATCCCCAAGGCCACGGTGCAGGCGGCCATCGGCGCTGTTCCGCTGGCCGCAGGCGTGGCCTCCGGTGAAGTAATCCTGGCGGTTGCGGTCCTCTCCATCCTTATCACCGCGCCCATCGGCGCTCTTGGAATTATGATCATGGGCGAAAAAGTCCTGGATCACGGGGAAAAATCTTTATATAAATTTAAGGAACTTAGGGAACAATGGGCGCTTCCCCGGGTGGGGGAACGGGTCAGAAGCAAGGCACATGATACCATCTGGAAAGTAATCGAGGAAAAGGAGGACTGGATCACAGGCTCGAAAGACCTGGCTGACGATCTGGCGAAAACCGAACAGACAGGCCATCTTATTCCGGCCATCTATATCCGCTACTGGAAAGAGGAGGTCGGCCAGGCCCCCGGCAAAGGAAAAACCCTCTCCTGCCGCTACAGTGAACAAGACATATCGTTTGGTGAACACTGGGAGATCATATACGACTGGTAATTTTTCCTCCCCTGCACGTATCATTTACCCGGTCAGCTATTTTATATATCTCCTTAAAAACGATGGACAATAATAATCAGGACACCAGTAAATAGTTATTGGCAGGATTAAATAACGATATGTCCATCCTGTTGTCTGAATTTTACCTGCTTGACAGTAATATTATGGAGTATTAAGCTGACGAACACACTGCCGAATTGAAGAGCTTTTTCGTAAAAATATTAAAGAAGGAGTTGACCATGTGGCATCTGTACCTACCGATTGCTGGAAACAGTATTAATGTACCACTTATTTTTACCCTTGGCGGATTTGTGGGGCTCCTGTCCGGAATTTTTGGGGTGGGCGGCGGTTTTTTGATGACGCCTCTGCTGATTATGCTGGGAATTCCTCCAACCGTGGCAGCGGCTTCAGACTCCAACCAGATCGTGGCCGCTTCGACTTCCGGCACCCTGGCTCATTACCGTATGGGAAACGTTGATTTTAAAATGGGAATTTTACTGCTCATCGGAGGGGTCGCAGGCGGGACCGGAGGCGTCTGGATTATCAAAATTCTAAGAGCAACCGGAAATGCAGATTTTTTAATCACCATCACCTATGTATTGATGCTGGGGTTTGTGGGCGGATATATGTTTATCGAAAGTTTGCAAGGGCTCAGAAATAAAGTCCCTGATTTAACCCCGGTTTCTCAAAAGGAATCCAGCTATGCGCGTTTGATAAAAAAACTCCCGTGCCGGACCCGATTTGAGAAATCCGGCATCGAGGTATCTATTTGTCTGCCGATTCTTTTAGGCGGTCTTGTCGGTATTCTCGCCGCTATCATGGGGGTGGGCGGCGGTTTTATTATGGTTCCCATAATGGTCTATCTTTTACGCATGCCCATGCATGTGGTGGTGGGGACCAGTCTTTTTCAAATTCTGTTCACCTGCGTCAATGTAACCATAATGCAGGCTTCCACTAACCATACCGTAGATTTTATCCTGGCTCTTATTCTGCTTCTAGGTTCGACATTAGGTGTTCAGCTCGGTGCAAAGATCAGTAAAAAACTGGGAGGGGATCAGTTAAAAATCCTTTTGGCCATTCTTGTACTTCTGGTAATGGTTAAAATGCTGTTCAGCCTTTTACTTCCACCGGACATTCTGTTAGCCTATAAAGGAGGACATTAAGGTGCGCAAACAATTGATTCTCATCATTATCATGGCTATTGTGACGGGGTTGTTGCCCCTCTCGGCCATAACGGCAGAAGCCATTGACATTCAAATGGAACCGAATGTTGTTCAAATCGGTGCGTTTTATAACGGTGGGCATGTGTCCGTATCGGGAGATATCCCCCATGACGCAGAAGTCATCATTCAATTAAGCGGTGCAACGCAGGATGCTGAGTTTCTGAAAAAAGGACGTGTTTTCGGCGTACTATGGATGAACACGGATACAATCTCCTTTCATGATATTCCGGAGGTTTATATGCTCTATCTTCCGTCTGCCATTTCTGAATCCGATTTATCCAAAGAACATATGCCGCCTGTCGGGTTTAATGCCTTAAAAGGGCAATGCACCCTTACCCCTGCCGGCGAGGATAAGGATCTCCAGTTTCAGGAGTTTATTAAACTCAAAACCATGGAAGGCATTTATGCGGTTAAAGAGAATGCGGTAACCTATCATAATAATATGGATAATAAAAAGAAAATATTCGCATGTGAGCTTGAAATTCCCAGTCGCATGGCCCAGGGTATTTATACGGTTACCACTTTTATTTTAAAAAAGGGCAAAGTAATTCAAACCGAGGACCGTCAACTTAAAATTAAAGAAACCGGCCTTCCGGCCATGATCAATTCCCTTGCTTTTGACCATGCGGTTCTTTATGGCATTCTGGCGACACTGATTGCAATAGCAGCCGGGCTGTTAACAGGTGTTATTTTTAAAGGGCAAAAAGGCGGACATTAAATCCCACAGCCATGAAACGATTTTCCAAAATTTCACGATTTTTGAATCGAACCGGAAAGCGCATGGGCGATCGGAAACGAATCGCCCGTCAGGAATCGTTTAATGTCTTCTTCAAAACGTTTCAAAAAATTCTGACCGCCAACAATCAGATGCTGGCGGTGATTTCCGAAATGGGTGACAAATTAAGTGGAGATTATATTTTTGACAGCCAGTATATAAGATCGGCCTGCCGGGAGGCAGAGGAATTAACGCAGGAATTAATCACCGGCATCAATATCCTGGCTCCGGGAAAATATACGGGTTTAAATGATGCGTTTCAACACATCCAAAGCGAGATACAGGAAGAGCAAGCCGGCCGGCCGGTGATCCCTAAAACAGATCATATCATGCTATATCATCTGATCAACCGGGACTTTGAAGATGTTGTGGGGGCAAAGAATGCCAATCTGGGAGAAATAAAAAACGTACTTGAATTGAATGTCCCCGACGGATTTGCCGTCACCACGCGCGCCTTTGATTCGTTCATGTCGGTTAATAACCTTTGGGACAAAGTAAAAACAATTACCGATGCGTGGTATAATAAAAAATTGTCTGTCGAAAAGGCTTCCCAGCAAATTCAAACCCTGATCGCCGACACTAAAATTCCGGACCCACTCAAAAAAGCGGTCGATAAAGCATCAGGTCTTCTTTACAGAGGCATTAAGGGACAAAAGCCATTTCTGGCAGTTAGGAGCAGCGCATGGGGAGAAGACAGCGGTCATAGTTTTGCCGGACAATATTTAAGCCTGTTGAATGAGCCAGCCGATCATCTCCTGGATTGTTACAAAAAAATCGTAGCCAGTGCATATTCAGCTTCGGCCATGGAATACCGGCGGAATAAAGGCTTTTCCGAAAAAGAAGTCGTCATGGCCGTTGGATGCCAGTTGATGATAAATCCCCGGACAAGTGGCGTATTATATACTTTTGATCCCCAAATGCCCGAACGTGATTTGATGCTGATTTCTTCCACATGGGGGCTGGGCGCACCCATTGTGGATGGGCGATCGGCATCCGACCACTTCCAGGTAAACCGCCGATTTCCCTATGCGGAGACGCTAATCACCATTGCCGAAAAAACAGAGAAACTCGTTTTACAAAAAAATGGCGGCACTAAAAATTGCTCAGTCCCGAATGAGGGCCGGACGGCTGCCAGCCTCACGCCAAAGCAGCTCAAACTGCTTGCAAAAACCGCACTGATGATTGAAAGGCATTTTAAAACACCTCAAGACATTGAATTCGCATTTGATAAAGAGGGAACCTTGTTTATTTTGCAGGCCAGGCCGCTGAATATCCAAATAAACCGATCTATGATTATTCACGACCTTCCCGACATTTTAAGCCGGCATCCTATCCTGTTCGGGAATAAAGGAACCATTGCACAGCGAGGCATTGCCATAGGCAAAGTATTTAAAATTTTCAAGGACGAGGACATTGATGTGTTTCCCCTTGGCGCGATTCTCGTGGCAAAGTATACTTCACCACGGTTTGCCAAAGTGATCCGTAAAACCGCAGGCATTATAACGGACGTGGGATCAGCAACCGGTCACATGGCCACTATTGCCCGTGAGTTTCGCGTACCCACCATTGTGAATACGGGAAATGCCACCGCACTTCTGGAATCCAAACAGGAAATCACCATGGACGCGGAGGAAAATAATATCTATAAAGGGATTATCAATGAACTCCGCAATTATCATCTTATTGAGGCACCTATTGAAGAAACATTTGAATACCGGCTGCTTCGCCGGGTTTTAAAAAAAACCGGATCGCTCAATCTGCTGGATCCGACGGCTGACAATTTTACCCCATCAGGATGTAAGACATTTCATGATATTACACGGTTTGTTCATGAAAAGGCTGTGGAAGAATTGATTAACCTGCAATATTATCACCACCATGACCCTAAAACAGCTACCGGTAAATTAAAACTGCCTGTTCCATTGGATCTTGTGCTGATTGACATCGGTGCCGGTCTTGTTGTGAACGAAAATGAAAAATCAGCCCCCATTGTGCCCGAACAGATTGATTCAATCCCTATGCGGGCTTTTATAGACGGCCTGCTCATGCCCGGAGCATGGGATACCGATCCCATGTCCGTGGGTCTGGGAAGCTTTATGTCAAGTATGACACGAACATTTTCCACCAATATGGCCACGCCTAAAGATATCGGCCAGAATCTTGCCGTCATATCTAAACCATACGCTCATATCAGCCTGAGGCTGGGTTATCACTTTACTATGATTGACGCATATATTGATGACAATCCGAACAATAACTATGCCTATTTCCGTTTTCTGGGCGGCGTGACCGATATCACAAAAAGGTCCCGAAGAGCCCTGCTCCTGTCCGAAATATTGGAGAAAAATGATTTTTTCATAGAAGTTCGTGGTGATCTGGTAGTCGCTCGAATTAAAAAACTGACAACAGAAAGAATGGTCCGGAAATTATATCTTCTTGGTGTTCTGGTCGGCTTTTCCAGACAACTGGATGTGCAAATGTTAAGTGATCAACATGTTCATCGCTATATGGAAAATTTTAACCAATTGATCACTTCTAATTCAAACATATATGAACATGAAGGGAGCCATTATGAACAATGAACAACAGATCAGTATACTTGTTTTGGATGATGAGCCGGTTGTATGCAAGCGACTGCGGCCAATCCTTGAAAAAAAAGGGTATGCGGTAGAGACGTTCTTTGAAAGTGAGGAAGCCCTTAAGCGATTTAAGGAAAAACCGTTTCATATCGTCATTACAGATCTGAAAATGAAGGGGCTTGACGGGATGCAATTTTTAACAGCCGTTAAAGAATTATCGCCGGATACGGAAGTTATTGTCATCACCGGTTTTGCCACAATGGAAACAGCCAAGGAATCTTTTCGTAAAGGGGTGTTTGATTTTCTGGCAAAACCATTCAAGCTGGGAGAAATTTCCGATATTATCCAAAAGGCGGAAGTCAAAGTCAGGGGAAGAATATCATGATAACAGGCCTCATTTCCATTAATACGAATCTGGGATCCAGTATTGCCCTCCGATATGCGAATGAATTGTCTAACAAAATTGATATGAGGCTCTATGACATTCATGTCGTTGATGCGAAGAAATCCGGTTCATCGCCGGGATTCGGGTGGGTGCAGAAAACCTGGGAAAATGCCCTTATTGAATCCAAAAGCGAAGAAATCAGACAATTCCTGGACATGGAAAAGGTCGAACTTCCTTTTTTAAAGACACCCAAGATTCTTATCGGTGATCGCACTGAAAAATTGCTGGACGAATTACAGACCGGTCAATATGCATTTTTTCTGGAAGGGGCTCTCCCTTCCTTTAATCCGAACGATTTTTACAGGCTTGTCCATTCCCGACTTTACCGGCTGATGCCCTGCCCTGTAATGATTGTCAAAAATTTAGTCCCTGCAGATAATGCAGCGCTGCTCCTTGATCAGGATTCCGATCACCGTGATTTTATTGCCCAGTTTGTAAAAATATTCAATAACGCCAGGGTGAAAGTGGACCTTATTGATCTGAAATTTTCAAAAGCCAAAGATCTTGTAATCGGCGAAACGGAATCCAGGGATCTGCATATGAAAAATGCAGATGACGCGCTTAAACAGAGTAACGTGACATCTGGTGCACAGAAAACAATAGAGGGGGCCCCCGATAAGATAGCAGAATGTTTGAGAGAATACGGCTTGATCATATCATTTTTAAAACATAAATCCAAAAAGAACAATCCCATGATCGAGCTTTTGGGCCGTGTGCCGTCTCCGGTTTTAATTTTCTGGCGATAGACATACATTGGAATAATTCAGGTTTGTCATACTGTAAAGGGAGGATGTGATGAGAATCCTTGTTGCTTTGGATAAAAATCCATATAGCGATTATGTTGTGCGACTGGTGGCTGAGCTGGCCGGGAATACATGGGCACACGTTACACTTCTGGGTGTCGAAACCCATGTATCGCCGGGTGAATTATTGGACAGCCAGTCCGCGAAGACTGCTGGAGAAAATGCCGTGGCCGCCGTCCTTGACACATATCGGGAAGCATTTCTTGGCTTTTTTGGTGAGACGGATTCGCCCTACGGACGTCATACTTCCGGATATAAATTAATCCAGGAAAAAAAAGGTGTTGTAAACCTGGTCTACCCGGAACAACATAAACGCAAAAACTTAACCGTAAAGTGCCGGGCGGGAAATGCGAGCAGGGAAATTCTTGCGGAAGCCGAACAGATCGAAGCGGACCTGATCGTAATCGGTTGTGATCCGGGAACCGACTGCAAATGGGAGGGCCATGCCGATATATGCGGCAAAATCGTCAAAAATGCTAATTGCTCTGTATTTGTTGTCAAAGAAGAAAAAAAGCCGCGGATGATCGACTGCTGCCTGGACCACGATACCGTTAGCCAGGCATCCATTGAATTGATCAATCAACTGGTCACCCTTTATCATGCAGACCTTGAGATCATCGGTGTTGCGGATGCAAAAGGCCTGAAATCGGAGGTGGACCGGCGAATGGCCAGTATCCTCGACTATTATGTCTCCCGCAATATCAAGGCCTGGGTGAAAGTCGTGGATGGTCTTTCCTTAAACTCAATCATCGCCCAGGCAGCAGAGAAAAACCTTGTGGCCATGTGGATGGGAAAAGAATCTTTCCTGGATAAAATTTTTTCCAAGCAGCGTTTGGAAAAACTTGTGACAAGTGCTGAATCGTCTGTTCTCATTTTAAGATAAACTTTATATAAAGATTGACAAGACTGATGAAAGTTAAACTCCCCGAAAGTCAAACCATGGGAAATGCCAATATTCCAAATGCTGATGAAATTATTCAAATGGAGAAGGCGCTTTCGCAAAGGCCCTCTTTCAGTATCCGTTTCCGCATCACGCTGGCTTTTCTAGTGGCGTTTCTTTTTTCTTTTGGTATTGGCGTTTCATCCATCTTTTATATCTCAGTAATGAACTCAAAACAGAATTTTTTTGACCATGCCACAAAGTTTGCATTCACCGTTGAACAGGCCCGGCGTCATGAAAAAAATTTCTTTTTGTATCACACCCGAACCGATCTGTTCGATGCCTTGTCGAATATTAAAAGCGCAGAAGTGATCCTTAAAAATGCAGCCAGTGACATGCGGATTCTTCTGAAACATGAAACATTTAAAAACCTGACAAATAACTTAAAACAATACCAGGCATTTTTAAACCAAATCGCTTACTGGCATGGTTCAAAGGATGATTCTGCAAAACCGGATGAGTCGGAAATCGAAGGACAATTGCGGATCTACGGCCACCAAATCCTTACCGATGCAATGGATTTAATGGATCAGGAACGGAACAATGTCCACAAGGTCGCGCAAACATTTATGCTGGCCGCTGGTTTTTCACTCATCATCAATCTGATTGTTATGATATGGGTGGCCACGGAACTTGCACGCCAGATAGTACAACCGCTGGGCCGCGCGGTTCAATACACCCAACGAATTGCCGCCGGTAATTTCAATCTGGTGATTCCCCAACGTAAATTCCGGGATGAATTTTCCAATCTGGCCATTGCCATTAACCGCATGATATTTGAATTAATGGAAAAGCATGAACAACTGGTTCAGTCACGAAAAATGGCGGCAGTGGGGACACTGACGTCAGGAATCGCCCATGAACTCAATAACCCCTTAAATAATATCAGCATCACCACCGAAGCGCTGATGGAAAGTCTGGATGATTACACGCATGATGAAATCATGGACATGTTAAAGGATATTTTCATTCAGGTGGAACGGTCAAGCGCAACGGTTCGAAACCTGCTTGATTTTACACGGCTCGGGAAATCTAAAATCGAAGCAATTAATGTCAACGACCTGATCGGCTCGACCTTAAAACTTGTTAAAAGCGAACATACGCTGAAAAGCGTTGAAACAAAGACATTAATAGAAGACCATCTGCCTGCGGTGAAGGGCAACTTTCGCAACCTGCAACAGGTATTGCTAAATATTTTTTTAAACGGCATCCAGGCAATGAATGAAGGCGGAATGCTGACCATCAAAGCCGATAAAACAGACGATCAATATATTAAAATCGATGTCTTGGACCAGGGGTGCGGTATCGAGAAAAAAAATCTGAGAAAAATATTCGATCCCTTCTTCACCACCAAAGGGGTTGGCGAAGGAACGGGGTTGGGACTTTCGGTAAGTTACGGAATTATCCAGGAAATTGGCGGAAAGATTACCGTTGACAGCGACGAAGGGCGTGGCACAACATTTTCCGTATACCTTCCTATTGCTAACGATTCGGAAGCATAGGTTCGTACTTGAAATATATACAGGAAACTTTATTTCTTTTCCCCCGTTTTTTTTAACCCATTTGTTTTCTAACAGGAGCAAACCATGTCAATTATAACCATTTCCAGAGGATCTTCCAGTTATGGAAAAGAGACAGCCGAAAAACTGGCTGAAAAACTGGGATATGAATGTGTTTCCAGGGAAATTCTTATTGAAGCCTCAGAACAATTCAATATTCCTGAAATAAAGCTTATTCACGCTATTCATGATAACCCTTCGGTTTTCAATCGGTTCACCCATGGAAAAGAAAAGTATATCGCTTATATTCGTGCGGCGCTGCTCAGACATTTACAGAAAGACAATGTAATTTATCATGGATTTGCCGGGCATTTTTTTCTCAAAGGAATTTCTCATGTGCTGAAAATCCGTATTATTGCGGATATGGATGATCGGATTAAGATTGTCATGAAACGGGACAATGTGCCCAGAGAGCAGGCACAGCGCATTATCGAAAAAGATGACGCGGAACGCCACAAATGGAGCCGTTCCTTATACGGTATAGATACATGGGATTCAACACTTTATGACATAGTGCTGCGTATTAATAAATTGACCATGGATACCGCCATTGAAATCATACTCAATGCCATCAAACAACCTGCTTTAAAAACCACTGCCGAATCTCAACTAATACTTGACAATCTGACCACCTCGGCATTGATTGAGGCAAAACTGATCAACGAATTTCCCACCATCCGCGCTTTTGTCGAAAATGGCAATGCCCGAATCAAGGTAAAAACATTTATTGATAAAACAGAAGAGTCCACTGCAAAAATTAAAGATGTTGTAAAAAAAACAGAAGGAGTTGAAACGGTTGAACTGGATATTATTCCTTTTACACTGGATGTTAAAGCTTAATTTTCTTCTTGATTTAAACAGATCTTTTCTCTAATATGTACGTATCTTTGTATCATAATGTACGTACCTTTCATGGGGAGGATAGCGATGAAAACAATTAC
>Ga0164318_10007084_pt1 | contig 10877 bp, 7 predicted proteins | sample GuaBasSedimGuay9_FD_113734 | JGI IMG/M metagenome (GOLD analysis project Ga0164318, IMG submission 113734) | Subseafloor sediment microbial communities from Guaymas Basin, Gulf of California, Mexico - Guay9, Core 4571-4, 0-3 cm | ecosystem: Environmental > Aquatic > Marine > Hydrothermal vents >...
AAGCTCAGGGCAGGCTTCGAAAATCACGCCAAAACGGTTTATCGCTTTTTTTCCCCGGGTTGAAACCCGGGGTTAATAAGATTTCACCCCTTCGGGCTTGATAATCATCCCCTTGTGTGTTTAATAATAATCATGGGTGTTTCATTTATCCATTATTGTTAAAAGCCAGAAAAAAACGGCTAAAGTTAAAAGCAAAAGGCGGAATGATGTACACCCCGCCTTCTGTTTTCCTAAACCAAAAACTTCTTATGGAAGTGTAATTGGCGGATAATCGCTAATGTTTACTTTTGGAACATTCGCACCATAAGTTGCATTAATGGCATCAATATAATAATTGGCTACCACGGCATTACCCTGAGGTGATAGATGAATTCCATCCAGCGAAAATAAATTTCCATATACAAACGCTGTTGTAAAAGTAATACCATCATAAACCAATCCAGTTCCTTGCATTTGCTTCATCAAACTGTTAAAGTCAGCAAAAGCTAAATTAAGATCTTGTGCCGTTTGTTTAATGATGTTGTTAAACTGTTCAGTTGCATCGTTAACATTCTTAATTTCCTTCACGGTAAGAACGTACTGATCAGGAATAGGTTTTGCCGATCCCCATTGGGCACATTTAATGGAGTCCTGTGGAATAGTTAACAAAACCAATTCGTTACTTTCAATCTGCCTGATATTAAATTCCGGAACTGGCATTCCCATGTCTTTATCAACAATAACCATCGGGTTAGCACCAAGACTCCAATTAACACGATAAGGTAGTCCAAGACTAGCCATTGCAGCATTGTATGGTGCATAAGCCGTATTCAATTGGTCAACCAAAACTTGATCGGTAAGTACAATAGGATTATAAGGAACTGTTGTAAAAAATGCTGCATTAGCAATATCGGGAATATTAGCCAATATACCCTCGCTTCCCCCAGCAAATAAGTTCTGTGCAAGATATCCATATTGTCCGGCAAAATCTGCAACAGGCGTTATCTCGCTTCCGGCACCACCAGAAGTAGCATATCCCAATACATCATTATTTCCAATCCATAATGATATAAATGTTGGCTGCATGGATAAAGCTTGTTCTAATACAGTAATGTCAGGTGTACTTGCAAATTTTACGAAATAAGGGTTTGCTAAACCTGCAGGAAGGTTTGCCGGGTTACCATAACCTGGGAACAATAAGTGCCCAACTTTTGCACCGGGAACGCCAAGATTATTTATAGCATAATCAATGTGATTGTTCCAGGGATCTAAATCGCCATCATTAGCTGGAACAGGTCCCAGAGAAACGTTGCCCAGACAATCTGTAGAAGGTCCAAGAACCAATTTTCCAGGTAATACACCCTGTTCACTTTCAATAACCGGTAATACAAAATCACCACCGCCACTTTGTTTCAATTGAGCAGATAGAATGTTAGCCCATCCATAACTTTGCCCAGATTTATATAAGGCACCATCAGCATAGCCAGCAGTGAGTGAATTACCAACAGCAACATAAGTGGAAAAGTCTGCACTACCAGCATCGGGTGTAAAATCATTAACTTCGGGCTTACAAGAACTGGCCAAAAAGAGAACAACTGCAAAGTATAATATATATTTTGTCTTCATGATATCTCTGTTTTATTATTAAAATTTAAAGCTTAAACCCAATCCAGGAATAATAGCACCTGTTTGATAAGTTCCACCAAAATTATCCGGTTGGTAGTTCTTTTCTGCTTTTATACCAAAAGTTTGCAGGAATGAAAGATCGATACCTAAGTAGGTCGTTGGATTCCATGTAAGTCCCAGTGTATAAGCAAGGGTATTTAGTGTTACTGTTTCCGGTGTAAAATACCTGTCGTCAGCTGGTGATGTATCATAATAAGCACCACCCCTGATCTCGAACTTCTCTGAGAAAGCATATTGAATACCAATACGTGGGATGAAAGTATCGCTGTATTTTCTTGGGTTTTGAGAGTCCAACAGTTCACCTGCTTCCTCAAAAGAAAAGCTCAAGCTGTCATAAGCACCCCAGAATATCCAGTCAAATTCAATGGCAATCAGTAATTTGTCAGTGGCTTGTATAGCAACACCTAAATCGAGGTTTGCAGGTAAAGGGAGCTCTGCATCAAATTTATTCTCGGTTGGAATCGTTCCCTGTAAAGATTTGGGAATAGTAAAAGTAGCATCACCACCTTCAATTTTCATATCTATCCTTGATCTGTAATTCAAACCAATCGACCAGTTTTCTGCAGGTTTAAAGAAGAGGCCAAGGTTATATCCCATAGCACTGCTACTTCCTTGTAAGTTCACTCCGGCACCGCCACTATAGTTTAGTGCTTTATTAATTTCGACTCCACCAATTGTGTAAATAAAACCACCTCCAATTCCGAACTTTTCACCAAAATTGAATGAAATTGTTGGCTGAATAAAAATGGCAGAAAGGGCAATATCCTGAATTAAATATTTACCTGCCCATTCCGATTCCCATTTGGATGAGTTTCCGTATGGCGTATAAACACCCAAACCAAGTGCAACCACCTTGCCAATCTTACCGGCAATGTAGAAATAAAAAGGTGTTCCCACCGGATTTTCGGTTACTGCCTGGTAGTTACTACCACTTTTTTGGAAAGCTGCGGTTGAAAGAATGGCACTTCCACCCAATTCAAAATCAAGTTTACCATCCATAAAGGCTAATGAACCAGGATTGTAAAAAATAGAACTGGAACCGTTGCTTAAAGGGGTTCCTATTAGTCCAAATCCGTTTTGCTTGTTTCCCTGAAGGCGTACCTGGTATCCTCCGGCAAATACTGTCATCGACATAAAAGCAAATGACAGCAGCAATAATGTAATTTTTCTCATAAATAATATAGTTTTTAAATGCAATGCAAAGAAACAAAAATTCAGGAAACAGAATCATTGATAGTTTTCAATTGGGAATTTGGGCATTTTCAAACGGTAGTCGGCAATCCAATGACAATAAGTTAAGAAGTATAATTCAAATTTGTGAAAAATTACTAATTACTAATTGTTCTAATTGACCTAAATAAAAACCAATGTTTAAATGTCTAATTAGTTTCTTAATATCTGACACTTAGGTTTTAGTTTTTGAAATTAATTAGGTCAATTCATTGTTGAAGCGCTTAACTTATTGGCGTTGGTCGGCAATTTTCATTCCAACCTCCAGTCAATCTCACCCAAGCCATTTTCTTTTAGAAGTTGATTGGCTTTAGAAAAGTGTTTACATCCAAAAAACCCACGGTGGACAGAAAATGGGGAAGGGTGGGGTGCCATCAACACAAAATGTTTGCTTTGGTCGATAAGATGAAGCTTTGCCTGGGCAAATTTTCCCCACAATAGAAATACAACTCCAGCCCGCAAATCTGAAATTGTCTGAATAACCCGGTCAGTGAATCTTCCCCATCCAATCCCCTGATGCGATCCGGCATCGCTTTCCCTAACAGTAAGCGTAGCATTAATTAGCAAAACACCCTGCTTTGCCCATTTTTCAAGATTGCCCGATTGTGGAATTGGAATATTTAAATCGTTGCGTATTTCTTTAAAAATATTTTGTAGCGAAGGTGGTGGTTTTATCCCATCGGGAACAGAAAAACTAAGTCCGTGCGCCTGACCTTTTCCGTGGTAAGGATCTTGTCCAAGAACAACAACTTTCACTGCAGTTAAAGGTGTTAAGTTAAATGCCGTAAAGATCTGACTACCGGGAGGAAAAATAGTGTACATATCTTTCTCTTTTTGAAGCAATTCTTTAAGCTCCAAAAAATAAGGTGATGTAAACTCATCCTGCAAAGCTGCATACCAACTTTCTTCTATTTTAGGTGTATTTGTTGTCATTCACAAAACATTAACAATTGAAATTGTAATAAAACTCTAAAATCCTTGTTATTTAGTTAAAAACTCACTTTCTTTGCCTATTGCAAAAAAACCATTACATTGTAAAGATATGAAAAAAATCTTGATCGCGATTTCAGCAGTACTTCTAATCATTGTATTTGCAAGTTCATGCAAATCATCAAGCAAATGTGCGGCATACGGCGAAACGCATAAGTATCAAAAAGAAAATAAATATTAGCTTATTTTTTAAACTTTGCCAGTGTTGCCAAATTTGCCTTTCGGCCGATGCCGGAATATTTCTGTAAAAATGTATGTTCCGATATGTAAAATTACTGATTTTCTTATTGCTGGCGTTCGCTAGTCTAGAGGGATATAGCCAATTTGACACAGAAGAATTTGACAGCTTAGAGAATAAAATCCTCTACAATCGCCAACAAACCTTTGGCGTTGTATTCCACAACCTGGGACTGGGAATCCAATTTCGCACGGGAAAACGACTATCTATTTTCAAAACAAGAATGTGGGAATTCGAGTTTGTTAGTATGAAATCATATAAACAAATAAGGATTCAAAGTTACTACCCCAATGCGCGTAGTTATTTCTATGGAAAATTAAACAATGCCTATTTTTTAAGAGCTGGAATCGTCTGGAAAAAACTACTGAACCGAAAGCCATATTGGGGTGGTGTTGAGTTGCGTTTTATATATGGCGGAGGGGTAAGTATAGGAATTGCAAAACCCTATTATTATTACATTATTTATCCAAACCCAGATGGGATTACCGGGCGTTTACAACTTGAAAAGTTCAGTGCAAAATCACAGTCGAATACAGACATTTATGGCAGAGGACCTTTTTCAAAAGGACTTAATGAAATTACCCTGCACCCTGGCATACATTTAAAAACAGGTTTAAACTTTGAGTTTGGTGTTAGAAATACCAAAATAAAATCGATTGAGGTTGGGGGGGGGATAGACATTATTCCAATGGGCTTAAGTATTCTAGCCAACAATCCAAATCAGATTCTCTTCCCTAATTTATACCTCAGTATAAGTTGGGGAAAACGATTTAATAAGTACTAAAAAAAGGTTGCCCCAAAAATTTGAGACAACCTTTTTCTTTAGCTGGAATAAGCAGGTTTATCTAATAAACAGCTTTTCTGTTACTAGCTGCTCGCCTTTTTTCACATTCACCAGGTAAATTCCTTTTTCAATTTTCCCAAGTTTAACATCTACTTTGTTTTCTCCCGGGAAGCAAACTACATCCTTTTTGAGTAATACCCTTCCAGTTACATCCATAACACTCATTTTATAAACTTCTCCTGTAAGACTATTGATTGCAACAGAAAACTCACCTGAACTCGGGTTTGGATAAACATGGATTGAGTGTTGGCTTAACTTATCTTCAATACCAATGTATCCCTCAGTTTTCATTGACCAAACAGCGCTCCAATCCGAACTATCTAATCCGCTTATAGCCCTTACTTTCCAATAATAAATAGTATTCCTTTCCATTGACTCCTGACACTGATTACTATTGGTAGTAACTATTTGTGTATTGGGGTTGCTTAAATTTTCATCGATATCAACGGCTATTTCATATTTAGGTACACCAGCAATTGCTTCCCAGGTAAACTTTGGGCAAGGATTCACATCTTCTGCATTATCCTCAGGGCTTTCAAGTGTAACGGTATTTACTGTCGTGAAAGTCCAGACTTCTGACCACGCAGACAAATCCTCAGGATGCAAGGCATTTACCCGCCAGAAATACTCATGACCAAACAATGCTGTTGTAAAGTCAGCCGAACTTGAATCTGAAGGAATGCTCCAAGAAGAAGCAAACTCAGCATCAGCTCCAATTTGAAAAAGATAATCTGTAGCACCTCCATATTCTTCCCATTCAAACAACTGATTAAGCTCTGTATCCGATGTGCCATCAGATGGGCTAGCTAATTCCGGAACTGCATAAGTAGTCATAGACCATGCCCCTGTCCATGCCGAAGTATCCATATTGTTAACAGCACGCATACGGTAATAGAATGTTTTTCCAAATAAAAGATTGTTCAGTTGATAACTTCCAGAGTCAAAAGGAACTGCATAAGTCTTCAAATAAGGGCTGTTAAATCCCCCATCGGTTGATGACATCAGGAAACCATCTTTACCTCCATATAATATGTTGTTTCCCGAAGCATATATACCATAAATGTCCTCAATATAACCTGCTTCCATTTGTGTCCATCCACTATTATAAATAACCATATTACCAGGTCCGCTGCTTCCTAACTTCTTACCTACTGCATATCCTGTATTGTTACCATCAAAGCTTATGCTATACAAATCCTTTGATGTTCCTGAGGATTGCTCCACCCATTCAACACCATTGAAGTAAAATATTTTACCTGATTTACCAACTACCCAACCATTGTTTTCATCTGTAAACCAAAGTGCATAATAGTCTTTTGTACCAATGCTTTCACTTGTCCAAACCGCGCCATCAAAATAAGAAACTTGCTTATTCTTACCACATGCCCAAACATTAGATAAACCAAGTGCAAATACATCATATAGGTCATTTGTATCAGCAATAATCTCGCTAGTCCAGTTTCCATCATCATACTTAATGACAAGTCCGCTATCACCAACAAGCCAACCTGTATTAACATCTACAAACGAAATCCCACTCAGGTTATTTGGTGTTAAAGGTTCATTAATAGTCCAATTGGCTCCGTCATAATGAACAACAACTCCTCCGTCACCTACCACATATCCATAAGAATCATTCACAAAAAATACATCATTCAAGTCCTCAGTAGTACCCACATCAACAGTAACCCATTGTGCATCTTCAAAATGCAATACAATACCATTGTCTCCAACAGCCCATTTATCACCGGTTTCGCTAATAAAAGTGGCGTTAATGTTAACATCCGTTCCAGAACTATCCAAAGCAAATCCATATATGGTATCTACTTGAAGTTGGTAAGCAGTTAACCCTGTTAACTTATCCCATTCCAACAAAGGGTCGGCATACACCAGACTCCCAGTTTTAGGGCTTTCTAACGTGATCGATCCTGCGGTATTAAATAACCACACAACAGACCAATCAGAAGGGGTTTCATCATCAAATGCCCTGACCCGCCAAAAATAGGTCTTCCCAAAAAGTAAGTCATTCATTTGCAATGCCGTCAAAGTTGTCCTTTCAAAAGTAACAGCATCTGTAAAGCTTGCATTATCAGAAAGCTGCAATTCATAAGTAATATTAAGGCTTTCACCGGTAACAGCATCCCAGTTAAGCAGAACATCTGGGGCTTGCCCTTGTTCACCATTTAATGGAGCCCTGAGGTTAGGCGGATAAATTCTTGTTTCACCAAATAAATTGGTTGAAAACAACAAGAACAACAATGTAGAAAGTGTTAAAATATTTTTCATTTTTTCTTGGGATTACAGTTTATCACCTAATTACTTAACAATAATTTTTTTTGTACGGATATCATTTCCTGAAACAGACTGAATAAAGTAGACTCCAGTTTGCAAGTCGCTTAGGTCGATCCTAATTTTATTATTTCCTTTAGTAAGCTGCCTCAATTGTGTCAATAATTTACGTCCACTTAAATCAAAAACAGAGAAATGCACTTCGGTATTTTCATTCAATTCAATCTCAACAGTTGCTATTGAAGATACCGGGTTTGGATAAACTTTCAATACGTTGTTGCTTATTGAAGGTTCATCAACTTTATTTTCTTCATTTCCTACCAGAAAATACTTATTTGTTCTGAACAGCCCTCTGCCGTATGAAGCGGCATAAATTGAACCATAATTATCTGTACCAAAATAATCGATAATAGTAACTTCAGGACCATTGACCAATTTGACCTGCATGTATTCTTTAGAGACGGTTTGTTGTTTCAATTCAAAGACCGGAACGCTACCCATATTTTCATTGTCACTCACCCATTCAGGTGAATCGCTATATAGGTTTTCCGTAGTATAAATACCGTACTCTGTTCCAATGATTCCAGTATTGCCATTTTTCATTTCAATGATGGAAGCATAAACAGGCATTGTGGGAAGGTTTCCCTGTCTTGTATCAAAATTTGGGTTCTGCGCAAGTGCATCATTACTGTATAAAACGTAATGTTCATTTCCATAATTTCCCAATGTGATAAGCACATTATTGGCATTTTCAGGATCAACAGAAACCGAGGTAATAACCTGGCTAATTGGCTCCTCTGTTCCAGGAACCAGTATGGGTATTTCCTGTGTAGAAACAATACAGCCTGGACTATCTACATCTGCATGCTCATAATCATAGGCTAGCGCAAGATTTGAAATTCGAAATAAGCGCCCTTCTTTGGTACCAATAAAAATATGATTTGCATCTTTTGAAAACGCCATACAATGTGGTGTACCAACATATCCAAAGTCGTCATTAGAAATTTTCAGCCAATCGGGGGTCTGATCAAACTGGAGCAAATCCCATGTCATCCAGACAACACCATGAACAGGCACGAAAAAAACAGCAGAAACTTTATCCTGTATGTAAATTGAATCGCCATCATGCAATGTTAGTCCAGCAGGAGTAGTATACCAAAATGGCTGCCCTTTGTTCTGACTCCGTACCTTAATCGTTGTATTTCCCGGAATTGTCTCATGGGCATAATACCATAAGGAATCCCTGCTGTTTTCATTATCGAAACTTTCCCACAGTGCAATGGGTGTTTTAAAAGCATCATTACCCACTTTACCATCATCGAGAAACTGAAGATCTGTAGAATAATTCTCACCTCCATCCTCTGATCTATGTATCGCTCTTCTAGCCGCCGAAGTGGCCGGTTCAGTAACAACTACAACAGCTTGATCAATAAGTGACACGGCACAAGGACCTCCATCCCCAGGAAATATTTCATTTCCTTGCTCTATACTGTTTCCTTTTCCTGTTATTAAAATTGATCCATTATCCTGAGCTCCCCCCAACATATATTTCATAAGTCCAGAAGGTCCAACCGCATAGAATTGCGTTGTAAAATAATTTCTATTGTTTGTTTTGAAGGTGTATTCACCCTGTGCATAAATTCCTTCAGCTACTCCACCATCTGTTCCTATAAAAAAGGTATTATCTGAGCCTGGTTTAAAAACATAAGTATGATGATCGGCATGGAGATAGTTTGGGAATATTGGATTTGATGCGCTTTCTGATACTGTTTCCCAAAAAAACAACCCATTTTCATCATATTGCTCACCTTGCCATAAATCAATTCCACCCAATAAAATCCGATTGGGGTCATTTGGAAAAACAGTTATTGCATTGTCATAAATACCTTGTCCATTAAATATATCCAGCGATCCGGTTGAAGGCATAATTAAACGCCAATTTGCACCCTTATCATCCGTTTTATAAATCCCAATAACATCACCATCAAGACCCGCGATGCTTGCATAGATAACACTTGGATCGGAGGGTGCAATTGCAAACTCGGCCCTACCAATGTTTGCATTTGGCAAGCTAATTGAGTCTCCTGTAGATCTAAGAACAAAATCATTAACCCCTCCTGGTGAAATATAACACAAATTATCAACAGCTGCTACGACCATACCGTTAGAACTGACATGCACATCATAAGAATTTCCTGTAAGCTCTGTTCCAGAAATGTCTTTTGTAACTGTCCATGATTCGCCATTGTTGTTAGAGAATTTTAGACCCGTATTGGTAGCAGCATAAATTCTATAGTTACCATCATCAATTGCTAACTCGTTTACAAAAGCCCAGTCACTCTCGTCATCGTTTAAAGTAGGTGTGGTGGCATTTAACAATTTGAAATTATCACCATCTGTCGATTTATAAACTCCCTGCCCCATGAAACCTCCAGTGTAACCCATTTGTTCAAGCCCGGAAACCGTTTGTGCCGAAAAGCTTTCCCCCGTACCTACATAAATATCTCCATTTGCAGCCTGCTGCATGCAAGAAATGTAAAGATTAGCATTGTTTTCGTTTATTTTATTCCATGTAATTCCGGCATTTGTAGACTTCCAGATACCTCCTGAGACAGCTGCAGCATAAATCGTATTTGATTGACTGTCCTTGTTATCAAATAATATCGCTCTTGTTCTTCCACCATAGTTATCAGGTCCTGTTTGGATCCAGTCAAGTGATAAGTTTGAACGCGAACCATCCTGCTCATTTATTTGTTTTTGAACATGGATTACATCTTCTGGATTAATTAATCCGGTATTTTGATTGTTTCTAATTGTTGCTAAATATTCAGATGCAGGCTTGATGGCCCGTGCACGTGGTCGAATATCTTCTGATTTGTCCTGATACTGGGGACTGTGTTTTTGTGTGTAATTACTAATCCCAAAACCAGTTAAAACAATGACAGTCAAAAACAAACTAAAGGGTAAAATTCTTTTTTTCATACTATACTTCTTTGTTGTACAATGGATAATACATGCCTTGCTAAAAAAGGCACAATTTACATCTTTTATCCCATTGCGATATCGAATTATAAAAAAAAATACTACAATATTTAATTATCGCTATGTCAGTAAATAAAAATGAATAAACCATTCATCTTTCCTAATTTCTTCTTTTCCTAAACCCATAATACACATTTATCAAACTAATACCAGTTAAAGATTAAAATGCACCTACTATTAATACCATTTATCCTCAAAGGTAAAATAATCAAAGGATATAATGAATTTGGCTTTTCGCATGCGTAAAGCTATTCGTTTAATTCGTACAATTAGTTGATAAGTTTTTGGCTTAATTTTCAAATTCATTTCAACATATTTTATAATACAATTGGTGTAAGAAATTACGTGGAAAGTCACAAACAAAAAAGCCTGTCCAAATAAATGAGACAGGCGAATATATAGAATTGTTGACCGCCCCATTTCATAAGTTTCAACCAGACCATCTGTCTGTTTTAAAGGCACAAAAAAAGCCTGTCTCAAATAAATGGGACAGGCTAATTTGTAGAGTTGGCGACGACCTACTTTTCCACCTGGTATGGCAGTATCATCGGCGCGGGCAGGCTTAACTTCTCTGTTCGG
>Ga0164318_10007085_pt1 | contig 10876 bp, 17 predicted proteins | sample GuaBasSedimGuay9_FD_113734 | JGI IMG/M metagenome (GOLD analysis project Ga0164318, IMG submission 113734) | Subseafloor sediment microbial communities from Guaymas Basin, Gulf of California, Mexico - Guay9, Core 4571-4, 0-3 cm | ecosystem: Environmental > Aquatic > Marine > Hydrothermal vents...
CAAAAGAAACTCCACGACGAATGGGCGGGAGAGATGGAAGACTGGCTCGGCGAAGAGATGCAGTACAAACCTAAAAAAAGTTTCTACCTCAAGCAGTTAAAAGATTTTATGACGATGAAAAAAGACACCTCCGAACTCACAGCACCAACACTAAGACCCAAACCAAAAAAGAAGCACTACCTCGCGACAGACATCACAGCAGAGCGGATACCTAGTTTTATAAACGAGGCGGAGGGTTCAGCATTTGTAGCCTTTGATGAGATGAGTGCATTCTTCCAGAGTACAGGCGGTAACAGTTCTAGAAACACGGGAACTGAAGCCAGAGCAACATACCTCGCCGCTTGGAGCGGTGACAGCTTCGACAATCGACTCCGCCAAGATGAAAGCAAAGAAACCAGCACAGTAGGAGCGAGCATCTCAATATTCGGAATGGCTCAACCAGACATCATCGCAGACCATGTAGCAGAGTACAAAAAGAAAAAAGATGGCTTTTTCTCACGGTTCCAACTTGTAACATACGAGACAACATACAAGACATACGAAGAGAGCGATATAGGGTTCGACAAAAGAGCGGAGGATGAGTACGGAGCATTGATATCGAAGCTGATAAATTTCAAGAGAGATAATGCATTTTACTTCGAGGGCGAATCAGTGCAGCGATTCAAGCAATGGCACAAATCAAACGAAATGAACCTCAAAAAATACAACGACCGAAAAGATTATTTGATGGCGGAGGTCATAGCGAAGAGAGTGAAAGTGATTTGTGCAGTTGCACTAATTATCCACTTAGCGGAGCAATTAGAAATAACAGATGAGCCGACGGGAGGAATTGGAATATCAGCACTCAATAGAGCGATAGCACTGAACGATTTCTACATCGGCGAAATTAAGAGAGTAGTAGGCTCAGAGGTTCAGCGAGAGGTAGATGAAGAGGAAGTGGGACAAAGAATCCTAGACTGGCTCAATAACCCAGCTAACCAACCAAGGCTAAAAAAGGGAGTGAGAGCATCCAGCATAGCAGACTCAATGAGAAAAAACGGAGGAAGACCTCCAGCAGAGACAGTAAGAAGAGTAGCATTAAGTAACAAGATGACGGTCAAGGGTGGGCTGATTTTCAGCTAACCCCCAGACCATACCCATAGACCTAACCCCCAAACCTCCCCCGAAATTTTCGAAAACTTTCTGACAACATCGACTCGTCGTGACCAACTTTTGACATTAAAACCAGCTTAAAAAACACTTTTGAAGAGAAAAAATACAACTATTTCGTGAACATTTCGCAAGCATTTCGTGAACATTTCGCACGATAAAACGGATAAAACGGACGACCTGCGGATGAGCATATCGCCCAAAAGAGGGCTCTCGTCCGCAATATCCGCAAGCTCGCAACGGACGAACCTGCGGACGGGAAACACCGTCCAGCACGGGGTAAAAGCACCGAAAACGGCTCGTCCGCAAGTCCGCGGTAGTGGCTGTATTTATTTATATAACTAACTAACTAACTAACTTTTTATATAGAGCCCCCCCAGTAGGGATTTAAGAGGGTTTTAGGAGAGATTCTACTAGTAAGTAATAAATTTATATATATCATGCGGGTGTGCGAGGAACCAAGTCGGGACTAAGATGGGACTAAGTGGTTAATGGTTACAATTAGACACTTTAACAGAAAGGACGGACATGAGAGAGACAAACTCAGAGATAGCGGTTAACAGAATTTTAATGCAATGGGACAAACCTAGACTTTCAAAAGAGTTAAGAGTTTCAGTGCCAACAATAACTGGATGGGAACACGGAACCCAGATGACTGAACACAATAGAGAGAAATGGAATAATTTATTTTTTCCAAATTTTCAAATTGCAAAAGGGGAAGACCCAAAGATTTTAAAAATAAGAGAGTTAAAAAAACTAAACAAACTTTTGATTAAGAGTAATAATTTTTTGAAAGAGGAAAATAGAAAATTAAGAGTTGATGCGAAGATGAATGAAATCAAAGAGGAGGAATAACCATGCAGGAATCACATGGAAACAGCTATAAGAGCTTCAAAGAGGTTTTAAACGACTCAACACTCGCCCGAGGTAAAAAAATAGCTTCACGACGAGCTGAGAGCCTTTTAAATTTAGGTTTGATACAATTTTTTATATTTCACAGACCAAAAGGAACAATCGGAGATGCTGGAGCATTTATTAACAAAGTAAAAAGGAGAATGAGATGAGCATAGATGAATTTAACAGAGCAGGGTTCACTGGAGGAACTCGAGTGGAATTTTTAAATTTGAAGTTTGAAGTGATATCGGTTGACTTTGAAGAGCAGACGATAACAATCGACATAGACGACTATGCAATTACAGTACCGATAGCACTATGCGAAATGGTGGAGGATTAAGATGACTGGTTCAGCACAGATGAGACTGATAGAGAAAATAACAACAGGGAAGCCTTTCATGCGAGTGAGTAGAGTTATGAACATTTTAGAGCATGGACAGCGAATCATAAGAGAACGAAGAGCCAGAGCAACAACACTAAACCTGGATCATGAGATTTTTTTATGCGAAACGAGACAATGCAAAAAAGAACTAAGAGAGATTGAAGCACAATAAGGTTACAATTAGACATACAAAAAATAAGGACGGACGAAAATGCAAGAGTTAGTAATAAAATCAACACTTCCAACTATCGAGGGAAACTTCGAAGTTGTGAAGCAACAGCTGATAGACGGGTTAAGAACATACGATGTGATTATCACAGCAGAGACGGTCAAAGACGGAAAATCGATGGCTTCAGAAATAAACAAAATCAAAAAAGCGATTAAAGACCAGCAGACAAAAGCACTCGAAGACATACTAGGACCAGTGGACGGTTTCAAAGAAAAAATAAAAGAGTTGATGGACTTAGCAGACGAAGCGAAAGAAAAAATCACGAAGCAGGTGGCAGCTTACGAGGAAAAAACCAAACAAGAGATACTGGATAAAATTCGAGAGTTTGCACTGAATGAAATCAACGAAAGCAATTTAAGAGAGCCTTTTAGAAACATAGAGACTGCGGACTTGATGAAACTAGGAGCCGTGACAAAAACTGGGAACCTTACAACAGCAACGATTAATACAATCAAAGCACGGATCACTGAACAGTTGAACTTTCAATTCCTCGACGATAAAAGAATTTCAGATGAGCAAATAGAAAAAGACAGAGAGATAGAGCGAATCCGTGAAGAGGAGCGAATCAAAGCGGAGGCGAAATTAAGAGATGAGGAAGCAAAAGCATCTACACCACCCGAGGCATTCCAAGCTCCAGCACCAATCGAAACGATAAACATGGAGACTGGCGAAATTTTAACAGAGCCTTACTACGAAGACCACTATCCAGAGGGAGAATACAGTCCACCACACGAAGAGGTAGCGACACCAATGTCGCCACCAATGCAGGAAGACCCACTAATCGGACAAAGACCGATGACCAGAGTAAAAGTGCTGGTAGACTTTGACATCGACATCACGAAGATACCAAACATCACAGACCAACAAATCATAGATGCGATGCAGAAAAAACTCAACGGAGCAGGAATCAACAATGCGGTCATAAGAGACTTGCAAAGATTTTAAAAAAGGGGCATAATGCCTCACACCAAATAAAGGACGAACTAATGAAAAAACCACAACTCACAGACGAAACACTAGTAAACCTCGCGGAGATTTATCAACAGCAATCAGACGGAGAAACCCTCTCTGGCTTCATGGGATGGTTACGACACATAAAAGGCTTTTCAGCGAGTGAGTACAGAATGACCACAGCATACAAACAAGCAAAGATAGGGAGATAAAATGCTAGAACTAACACCCGACGACATAACAATCGAAGCACAAAAGAGAGCAGGACACCCTGCCCCAGATGGCATCGGTTGGATTATGAGCAACACCGAGTACCACAAACTATCAGAGATAGGAAGCTCAAGCTTGAAGCATCTGGAAGAGAGTAGCCTCCACTTTGAGAATAAAGACCTTTTCAACATGGATAGCCCGAGCCTAAACCTTGGAACAGCGGTTCACACTTTGACATTGGAACCCGAAAAATTCGAGGAAGAGTTCAGCAGAGAACCGAAAAATGCACCACGAAACACCACGATAGGTAAAGCGAAATGGGAGGCTTTCAATGAAGTACTCGGAGACAAAACACCAATCGGAGGAACCGACCTCGAGACGGCGGAAGAGATAGCCCGAAATTTTAGAGCGATAATGAGAGATTACCTAGCGACTGGAATCAGCGAGCGGTCATTTTTCAGCGAAGAGATGGGAATACCAATGAAGTGCCGTCCAGATTTACTCTTTCAAACAAGAGAGGGATACAATGAGTGGATCATCTTCGACTTGAAGACCACCAAAGACATCACGAAGATGGCACGAACAATTGAAGACTACCGATACGACAGAGCGATGGCATGGTACCGCAGAGTCATGAAAGCAAACGGGTACAACATAATCGGAACGGTGCTGGCATTTGCAGAGAGTGCAGGGACAGAACACTCCGTGAAGCTAAGAATGCTCAACAGCGAAGACCTCGCAACAGCAGACACAGAGATAGACGAACTGCTCCAGAAACATCAAGAGTTTAAACGAACTGGAAAAGTAACAGGGATGATAAAACCTATTGAAATCTTCGCATACAAAAAGAGCCTTTCAAATTGACACATAAGCAATAAAACGATATACTAAACCAATTCAAAACAAGGACGGACTAAAATGAATGAAAACCAACTCGTAGCAGGAGGACAACCTCCACAACCGCAAAACTATCAGCTTCAACAGCAATATACAATCGCTCAAGACCTAGCGAACTCAAACCTATTGCCCGATGCATTTCGTGGAAATGTTCCAAATATTTTGATAGCAATGGAGAGTGCGAACCGTTTCGGAATTGCACCCGTTGAAGTGATGAAAAACACTCACATCATAAAAGGAAAACTAGCCTTTGATAGTAAGATGGTCATAGCATTAGTGAACCGAAGCGGAAAACTAGACGGACCAATTCAATACTGGCTCGACGATAACGAGACAGAGTGTGTAGCATACGGATTTATAAACGGAGTTCAATACACTGGACCAAAAGTAACACTAGCAATGGCGAAAGCGAATAGATGGGGTTCACTTTGGAACACGATACCCGGAATCATGCTCAGATACCGTGCGGCGATATTTTTCACACGACTGACGATACCAGAGGTCATACTTGGTATGGACGACTTTCAAGAGCAACAAGATATCCAAGCCCATAACGGACACCAACAAACACAGAGTGATGCTTCAGCATTAGACAATTTAAATGACTGCATCACAGCAGAAATTGATTACCAAGGAAACTAGAATGAATAGTGTAAATTTAATCGGAAACATAACAAGAGACATCGAACTAACATATGCACAGAGCGGAACAGCGATTGCAAAGTTCGGAATGGCTATGAACAAATCAGTAAAAAACCAGAGCGGAGGATACGACAACAAACCAATCTATGTGGATTTAACAGCATTTGGAAAAACAGCAGAGACACTGAACCAATACTTCCGAAAGGGAAAAAAGATAGCAATAGAGGGAGAGTTAAACTTTGAACAATGGACGGCTCAAGATGGTCAAAAAAGAAGCAAACTATCGGTAACGGTAAACCGCCTCCACTTTGTAGAACCAAAAGAGCAGGGACAACAGCAGGGAGGACAGCAACCTCAACAGCAACAGCAGGGACAAACATACCAACCTCAAGGACAGCAACAGTATGGACAACAACAACAGCAACCAGCACAGTATAACGGCTCAAATAATCAGCAAAATAATCAGCCTAATCAGCCTCAACAGAATAACTACAGTCAAGGTCAACAGCAACCACCCGTACAAAATGGAGCCCAACAGCAGGGACAGCCACAACAACAACAACAACAACAGCAGGGACAACAGCCACAGCAGGGACAACAGCAACATTCACAACAGCAGGGACAGCCTAACTCGCAACAACCACAGCAAAATCAGCAACAAAACGGCTATGGACAACCTGCACAACAGCAACAACAGCAACAACCACAGCAAACAATAGACGAAGACGAAATCCCATTCTAGGAAGAGATGATGAAAAAAGAAATTTTAATAACATTCACGGATACCAATTTAAATATTGAACCCGTGAACTGCACTGGCGAAGACTTCGGGGTTGCAATCGTTCACATGATAGCAACCCTCATCCAAGACAGCGGAAAAACAGAGGCGGAAATTTTCGCACTGCTTCAAGCAGGATACAATCATGCGAAGATTACAAAGTGAGTAAAAACAAACTCAGAGCGAAACGAAACAAACGAAAAAAAAACGGAGAATTAAAAGATGGATTATAAAAAAATGAAAATTGCATTAGACAGAGCAAACGAGAGAGTAGACAAGTGCGAAGAGGAAATCCTAGAAATGGAAATGAAAAATAATGCCATTGATGAAGCACTATCATACCAATCAAAAAAAAGCGACAGTTTGGAGAACGATAACAAAATTTTTCTAGCCAGAATCGAAGAGCTCGAAATAATGATGATAGCACGGAACCACGAAATAGTCACTGCAAAACAACAACTCGTCCAAATAACAGCAGTGAATAAAGACTTAAGCGAATCGGTTCAGAACCTAAATATAAAGCTTGCAAAAGCAACACACGACCGAAACGAGAGAGGAGTAATAATCAAATACCTCCAAGACTTAGTGGACGGGAGACCAACCCATGCTAGAGGTTAAGTACCTTTCACTTGATGCACTAGACCCATACAGCGGAAATGCAAAACTCCACCCTCCAGAACAAGTACAACAGATAGCCGACTCAATAACAGAGTTTGGCTTCAATGACCCCATCGCAATAGACAAAGACGGAACAATCATAGAGGGACACGGTCGCTACTTAGCGAGTCAACTTTTAGGACTAAAAGAAGTCCCGACAATTTCACTCGCACACATGGACGGAACTCAACAAAAAGCCTATATCCTTGTTCACAACCAACTGACTATGAGTACGGGATTCGACATGGATATTCTTCAAGCAGAAATCAATGCGATAATGGATGAGAACGAAGACCTCGTTCAATTGATGGGTTTCACAGACGACGAACTCGATGCACTGGAGTGCGGAATAGGCGAAGAGGAAGAGATAGAGACATTCACAGACGAAGAGGACACTCCAGACCTTGAAGAGAATCCAGTGATAAAGTTCGGGGACATAATCGAGTTTTCAAATGGATCACGATTAATCTGTGGAGACAGCACCGATGCGGAGACTTACACAAAGTTGATGAACGGGAACAAAGCGACGATGGTAAATACAGACCCTCCGTACGGAGTAGCATACCAGAGCGACAAATTCAAAGACATAGTAAACGACGACTTAACGGGAGATGCATTAAAAGATTTTTTAATCCAGTGCTTTAAAAACCTCCACCGACACACGATAGAAAACCCAGCATTGTATGTGTTCCATGCGAGCATCACACAGAGAGACTTTGAAGATGCACTAGAAATGACGGGGTTCAGAGTGAAGCAACAAATCATCTGGAAGAAAAATCAGTTTGCATTCGGACGAAGCGACTACCACTGGATACATGAGCCGTGCTTTTATGCGGTAAAAACAGAGCATAACTCGAAGTGGTACGGAGACAGATGCGGTACGACATTTAACATGGAAGACCTGCAGGCGATGGAAAAAAACGAACTGGTCGAAATCATAGAAGAGTACCAAAACACATCATCGGTGTGGGAAATTTCAAGAGACCCGACAGCAACCTATGTCCACCCGACACAAAAACCAGTAAAGCTTGCAGCCAGAGCGATAGGGAATTCAAGCCAAAAGGACGACATCGTACTGGAACCATTCAGTGGGAGCGGTTCGACTTTGATAGCAGGATTCCAAACGGGGCGGAAAATTTATGCGATAGAGTTCGATACGAGCTATGTTCAAGTGAACATTCAGAGACTGGTAGAGTTCAGCGGAGAGGAAATGGTAACGATTAACGGAACCGTCGTGAATTGGTACAACTACAAAAAGGAAAATGAAAATGGATAACCAGCACAAAAAAATAAAAGGATACCGTGATTTAAGTCAAGCGGAAATCGACCTAATGAACGAAGCGAAAGAACTCGCAGAGAGAGTAGGAGAGCTTGTGGCGAAGATAAACAAAAACCCAGCAACAGATAAGAGATGGGTAGCGATAGGACAAACCGACCTACAAAAAGGCTTCATGAGTTTAATCCGAGGCATTGCACAGCCGACAACATTCTAAGAGGAACAAATGAATAAAACAGCATACATTTGTAGCCCGTACAGGGCTGACGACGATGACCAGTTTCAAGCACAAATCGAATACACAAAGCACCTAGCAAAGATGGCGGTAATGGAGGGGTACGATGTGATAGTGCCACATTTGTACTACCCTCAATTTTTAGATGACAAAGTAGAGAGCGAGAGAAACACGGGAATGGCTTCAGCGATAAACCTCATCCTAAAGTGCGACATTCTAATAATGGGATTGCACCACGGAATGAGCGACGGAATGAGAGCAGAGATAGAATTCGCAAAAGAGAATAACATCCCACTAAAAAGGGTTTAATATGGCACTCAAACCATCAAAGAAAAAAGCGATAATAGCAGACTGGAAGACGGGACGGTTCAAGACTCCTGCCAGCCTTTCAAAGCACCACAAAGTGGACAGAAAAACAGTTGTCAAAATTGTAAATGGGATTTCTTTCGAACACTCGACAGCAGTGGAAGCTGGGGTAGCCTTTGAGCGAGAAAAATCCCAGAAAAATCCCACAGAACTCCGTGCAATAGAAACTGCGGTAAAAGAGCGAACGAAGCTAGAACGAATAGCAGACCTTGTAGTGGAAGCAGGACACAAAGTAGCCCTCCAGTCTTCAGCGGAAATCGTTCGACGGAACAGCGACAAAAAGATAGAGAAACTAGAACTATCAGAGATAAAGCTCGGGACGGAAATCATAGAGAAATCAATGAGGATAGTCGCACCACCAAAAGAGACTCAAGCGACAAACATACAAATGACACAAATGATGAGCGACCAAGAGGAAACGGTAAACGAAACCGTCATTATTACAGATAACAGAGATATGCTTGAAAAAATGGGGTTACTATAAGACACTAACAGTATAATTTATATAAGGACAAACTATGAACAATTATGAGAGATGGACGGACGAAAAAATACATAAAAAAGCATTGAAATATAATAGACCTATAGATTTTAAAAAGAACGAAACCAAAGCATATAATGTGGCACAGCAAAGAGGAATCCTTAAATCTGTTTGTAGTCATATGATAAGAAAAATAGATAAATTTCTTTCAGACGATGAACTGATAAAAATTGCAAAAGAATTCAACACAAAAGCAGAATTTAGAGAAAAATACCCATCCGCAAGACAAGTCATAAGACGACGACAATTAGAAAAAGAAGCATACTCACATATGACATCAAAAAGAGAATATAAAAAACCAGACAACGATACTATTTACATTTGGAAAGCAATCGGAATAAAATTTAATAACAAGCAAGTTTATAAGATAGGGGTGACATCATTTAGAAGAGGGATACAAAGAATAACAGAGGTGTCAAAGAAATCATCCATCAGAGCAGAGATAATAGAAATTAAGGAAATCAAAGAAGCACTCAGAGTAGAGCAATCAATCCTAAATATTGGCGAAGACCCAAAAATAATTGGATTCCGTGGGTGTACAGAGTTTCGAGCAATGAATGATAGTGAGCTAGACAAAGCAAAAGAGATTATTTCAAATTGGCACTAATAACAGAACTCCTCGGACTAAAAAGAGACCCTGAGACAGAGCAAGAAATGAGTGTTGCATACAAATATTTAGTCGAAAAATCAAGAGAAGACTTCGCACTTTTCAGGAGAGCAATAAATGGCTCCGCATTTGTTACTGGGTGGTTTCCAACAGAACTAGCGAAAGAATTCCAAAATTTCTATCATCAATACAAAAGAGGCGAAGCCCCAACTATGATGATATCCACTCCTCCACAGCACGGAAAATCAGTAATAGTTATAGATTTTATAGCATGGATTATAGGAAAAGAACCAGAAAAAGCACACATATTTTCTTCGTTTTCAGACACACTAGGAGTCAGAGCAAATAAGGGAGTGAAGAGAATAATGAGCTCAAAAATATATAGCGATATATTTCCAGAGGTTCATCTTTCTAGTAGGAGAGGAAACGAGAGAGGATATGCAAATAACGACAATTTCTTTGAACTCCCAAACCATAACGGAAGCTTTAAAAATGTCACTTGTGGTGGGGCTGTAACTGGACAAAGCATAACGGGTCTTGGATTTATAGATGACCCCATAAAAGGACGGTCTGAATCAAATAGTGAGACAAAGAGACAGAGGATATCAGACTGGTATTCTGATGACTGGGGTACTAGATTTGCAGAGTCAGCAGGACAAATAATAATCATGACTAGATGGCATGTTATGGATTTAATGGCAACAATTTTAAAGAGTCCAGAGGGAAAAACGGCGACATATATAGAATACCCAGCGATTGCAACAAAAGATGAAGAGTTTCGAAAGGAGGGCGAAGCATTATTCCCAGAGTTTAAGAGCTTGGCATTTTTAAATAGACAAAAAAGCAAAATGATTGAAAGTTCATGGTCTTCACTTTATCAATGTAATCCAACAATCGCAGGGGGGAATTTATTCAAGTACGACTGGATGAGATTCACAGACCACCCTCCGCGGTTTGACTACACTTTTATAACGGTCGATTCAGCACAAAAAGACAAAGAGCAAAACGACTATACGGTGTTTCAAGCATGGGGCTACCACGACAGCAAAATATACCTATACG
>Ga0164318_10007086_pt1 | contig 10875 bp, 10 predicted proteins | sample GuaBasSedimGuay9_FD_113734 | JGI IMG/M metagenome (GOLD analysis project Ga0164318, IMG submission 113734) | Subseafloor sediment microbial communities from Guaymas Basin, Gulf of California, Mexico - Guay9, Core 4571-4, 0-3 cm | ecosystem: Environmental > Aquatic > Marine > Hydrothermal vents...
ACGCAGATAAAAACATTGTTTTTAAAATCCGCGTGAATTCGTCCAATCCGTGTCATCCGCGTTCTATCAACCCTCGATAACCCAAATCTAAAGGTATACCCATGAAAAAACTAACAGGAAACCAAATCCGCCAATCATATATTAACTTCTTCAAATCCAAAGACCACAAATTCGTCCGCTCCTCGCCTCTCGTGCCCGGCGGAGACTCTACCCTCCTCTTCACCAACGCCGGGATGGTGCAATTCAAAGACGTCTTCCTCGGAACAGACGTGCGCGACTACGTTCGGGCAGTCAACTCCCAAAAATGCCTGCGCGTAGCCGGAAAGCACAACGACCTCGAAGACGTAGGACGAGACGACACCCACCACACATTTTTCGAAATGCTCGGCAACTGGTCATTTGGTGACTACTACAAAAAAGAAGCCATCGAATGGGCTTGGGAGCTCCTCACTGAAATCTGGGAACTCCCGCGCGAAAACCTCTACGCCACTGTCTTCAAAGACGAACAAGGCGAAATCCCCACCGATGAAGAAGCCGCCGAACACTGGCTCCAGCAGCCCGGATTCAATAAAAGCCATCTCTTTTACCTGGGGCGCAAAGACAACTTCTGGGAGATGGGAGACACCGGTCCCTGCGGACCCTGCTCCGAAATCCACATTGACCTGCGTCCCGAAGACGGACCCTTCACCGACAAAGCCATCCTCGACACTGACCGTTTCATCGAACTCTGGAACCTGGTCTTCATCCAATACAACCGCAAAAGTGAGACGCAATTAGACCCCCTCCCCGCCACCCACGTAGACACCGGCTTGGGGCTAGAGCGCATAGTCGCCGTGCTCCAGGGCACCACCTCCAACTATCGCACCGACCTCCTCTCCCCTCTCCTCACCGCCACCCAAAAACTTGCCGGACACACCGACCAAGAGCGCGAAGCCAACCTCACCCCCTACCGCGTCATCGCCGACCACGCTCGCGCTGCCACATTTCTCATCGCCGATGGCGTCATCCCCGGCAACCTGGGACGCAACTACGTTTGCCGCATGATAATTCGGCGTGCCTATCGATTTGGTGGGCACATCGGCTTGCACGAACCATTCCTAGCCACTATTGCCCAAGTCGTCATCAAAAACTACGCCGAGGCTTACCCCGAACTGGCACGCACTCGCGACATCATTCTCGACACCATCACCCGCGAAGAAGAGCAGTTCCAGCGCACCCTCAACAAAGGCACCGCTCACCTTGAAACTCTCCTCAACAATGTAAAAACCACCCTCTCCGGCGAGCAGGCAGCCGACCTCTACACCACCTACGGCATGCCCCTCGAAATTGCCCGCGACATCGCTCATGAACGCGGTCTCAAGGTAGACGAAGAGGGTTTCCACAAAGCTATGGATGAGCACCGCATAGCCTCAGGGGCTGGGCAAAGCATGGGAGAAGTGGGCGGAGAAGAGGTGGAGGTCTACAGCACAATCCTGGCTAATTTGCAGGAGGAGGGCAAGGTGGGAGTCGCTGGGGTGGAACACAATCCCTACGGGGAACTCTCTCTAGCGGGAGAGGTTCTATCCCTGGTGCGTGATTCCCGTCCCGTGGATGTTGCCACCGAGGGAGAGAGCGTGAGCGTCATCCTCCCCCAAACGCCTTTCTACATCGAGTCCGGCGGGCAAGTCTCCGACACGGGAACAATTACCGGCGAGGGCTGGGAGATTCAAATAGGAGACATCTACCAACCCGCCGCGGGGATAATAGTCCACGCCGGTACAGTGACCAAAGGCTCCCCCCAAGTGGGAGATAGCGCCACCGTTCAGGTAGACGCCCAACGCCGCATGGACATCATCCGCAACCACACTGGGACGCACCTCCTCCACGCCGCCCTAGACAAGATTGTGGGCGACCATGCCCGTCAGGCTGGCTCACTCGTAGCTCCATCTCACCTGCGGTTTGATTTCACCCACCCCCAAGCACTCACCCCCCGGGAACTAGAAGAAGTTGAGGCTGAGGTAAATCGCCGCATTTTGGAGAATCACCCCCTAGAAATCAAGGTCAAACCTATCCAAGAGGCCATAAATGAGGGCGCGCGAGCATTGTTCGGCGAGAAATACGGCGATATTGTGCGTACCATCAAAACCGGTGATTTTTCTTACGAGTTGTGCGGGGGAACGCACTGCAAAACAACGGGTGATGTGGGCACGTTTTTGATTATCAGCGAGGGCAGCGCGGCAGCCGGGATTAGGCGCATTGTGGCAGTTACCGGGCGTGAGGCTTACAAGCTCATTCAAGAGCGTTCGCGGCTTATCAAGGAAACCGCTCAAGCCCTATCTGCCAACCTAGATCAAATCGCAGAGAAAGCGGCTTTAACCGTGGAGCATCTCTCTGCGGCTCAGAAAGAAATCGAAAACCTGCGCCAAAAAGTTGCCGCCGCGGAACTCGTGCAGGCTCTAGATAAGACTCTGGTTGTTGGCGATGTTAACGTGTTAACTGCTACCTTAGACGGTGCAGACATGAACGCCCTTCGCCAAATGGCTGATCGTTTCCGCCAAAAATACCCCGAAAAGGGAATCGCCGTTTTAGCCACCGTGATAGATGGCTCCCCTTTGTTGATTGCCGTTGTGACCGAAGACCTGGTTAAGCGCGGCATTAAAGCCGGAGACCTGGTGCAATTTGTAGCTCGTCAAGTTGGCGGCGGCGGGGGAGGACGTCCCACCCTGGCGCAAGCGGGCGGGAAAGACCCCAGTAAGTTGAAAGAGGCTTTGGATAGTGTGCGCGGCTGGGTTGAGGGTAAGGTGATAGAGGGCTAGTGACTAGAAATCAGAGAAATAAAAAAGATAAAGAAGCTAAGGTGATTTCACTACAAAAAGATCAATTTCACCACAAAGGCACTAAGTTCACAAAGAATTCTCTCGAAGAATTTGCACTCTTTGAGACTTTGTAGTTTTTGCATTAGACTCTGGCGCAATGCACTGTAGAATCAGCACACCTCGGAGACAACAATCTCCGAGGTGTTTTTTTTGTTCACATCCCAATTTACCGATTCTCTAGTTTTGTGTGATATACTGTTTATACAGATATTCTGCATAAGCTGAAATACCGAGTGAGGTTTTTATGAACACAAATGTTCAAGTACGCAAACGTGGAGTGGTGACTTTACCTATTGGTCTGCGGGAGAAGTATGACATTCAGGAAGGGGATACTTTCCAATTGCTAGATTTGGATGGATTATTTGTACTTACCCCTCTTACTCCCATGGTTCCAGAACTAGCGCGTGAAATCGAGAGAGCACGCATGGAAGCCGGTTTGACTACTGAAGATTTATTATCTTCTTTGCGCGAGCAACGTGAGCGTTATTATCACGAAAACTATGGGACTGATGACGAGTTATCGTAAACCCAGAGTCTTCGTAGACGCCGATGCGCTTTTCGCGGGTGTAGCTTCTCCAAGCGAGAATGGTGCTAGCTTGGTTACTTTGCGTCTTGCCGAAATCACTCTGATAGACGCTTTGACTTCCCAGCAAGTAATTGTTGAAGCAGAACGCAATCTAACGGAAAAGCTACCGCATAAACTCCCTGAATTCCGGCTTATAGTTAGTCGTTGCCTCCAAGTTGTTCCCAATCCCCAGCCAGATGAACTGATTCCATATAAAGGAGCAGCTGATACCAAAGACCTCCCCATTCTAATTGCTGCCGTTCGCGAACATTGTCCTTATTTGATCACTTTTAACATAAAGCATTTTCAACCAGGGCACGAGACCGTAAAAGTGTTACGTCCTGGCGATTTTGTACTTGCCATACGTGATAAACTAAGTCATTTGATGTTATAGGGTAATATGAGCGAGCGAGGAGGAATCAGGAGAATAAAAAAGATGAGGAAGCGAAGGTGTAATGCACTCAAAAGCGGAGTGCAATGCACCGTAGAATCAGCACACCTCGGAGACAACAATCTCCGAGGTGTTTTTTTGTTCACATCCCAATTTACCAGTGTGCAAATTTCCTAGTTACTGGTCACATGCCCTTTAATGAGTGCTATAGCTTGCCGAATAAGCTCGCGGTTTGATTCCGTTTGGTGCCAACGGCTGGCGCCGGATGAGTGCGGGAGGGGGATGATCCAGCGGCCTTCAATTTGTTTTTGGGTTCCGATGATCTCGGTGAGTTTGAGTTTGCGGGGGAAGTAGAGGCTGATGGCCAAGCGGCCAATGGGGATGATTATTTGAGGGTCAACGAGTTCAATTTCACGCGCTAAATAGGGGCGGCAAAATTCTTGCTCCGCGCGGGTGGGGACGCGGTCTCCGCTGCCAGAGGGCTGACGGCCAGGGTAGCATTTGGTGACTGCGGTCATGTATTGCGTGGCTCGGAACCAGTCTTCTTCTATCCCGGCTTCGGCCAGCCAGTTGAAGAGGCGTTTCCCGCTCCCCGCGTTGAACGGGCGTTTTGCTTCCACTTCGGTGATGCCTGGAGCTTGGCCGATGGTCATGATTTTTGCTCCCATGACGCCTGAGACCACGGCTGGGGGATAGACTTCGTAGCCGGCATCCAGGCATAGGGTGCATTGACGCATGGTTTGGTGAAGCTCTGCGAGTGTGCTGATTTGCTCTATTTTCATAATTCTCCGTAGTTCATACTCAGACTTCAGAAGTCTGAGTATAGCGAAATGTTATCTGTGTTCGATAGAGGGTTAGAAAAACCATCCATTCACTTTTTCCCAGAGGGGAGGGGCTAGAATTAACAGGCCTATTAGAACCGAGAAGAAGGCCGTAATTAAGACCGCCGCTGCGCTGACATCCTTGGCGATTTTTACTTTAGGGTGTGATTGAGGGTGGAGCAGGTCTAGGGCGGTTTCTAGGGCAGTGTTGAAAAACTCGGCTGCCCATACTACGGCCATGGTGAGGAGGATGACGGCCCACTCTAGTGGGGTGATGGAAAGCCAAAGTCCCAGGGCGAGAACGGCAATGCATATCCCTGTATGAACCCAGGTGTTTGGTTCCGTTTGCAAGGGGTGTTTTAGCCCTTGAATGGCGTATTGAATGGATTGCCAACGTGATTTGATGAATGAGAGCATAGTAACGAGTGAGGAGTGAGATGCGTTTTATTTTTTACTCATTCCGTTCCACTTCTATATTTAGATCTAATTTTGCTAAAATTTCCGATTGAAGCCCCCACATGAGAGATTTCTCTTCTTCGGTGGCGTGGTTGTGGCCGAGGAGGTGCAGTACGCCGTGGATTATTAGTAATTGGAGTTCTGCCGCGGCGGGGTGGCCTTGCGCTTGGGCTTGGATGGCGGCTTTTGGGTATGAGATGAGCACATCGCCTAGGTAACGCTCTCCTGTATCGGGGTCGATGTCTCCCGCTGAAAATGAGAGTACGTCTGTGGGGGCGTCCACGCCCCGGTATTGGCGATTCAACGCTTGAATTTCTCCATTCCCAACAATTAATATTGTTAGGCCTATGCTTTCGGTTATGTTCAAGTGCTTAAGAGCGGTGAGTGTGGTTTGCTTGAGAAGCGTTTCGTTGACTTGTTCTTGGAATTGCTTGTCGATTTCAAAGCGTATCATGTTTCTCTTTGTGTTCCACTGTTTGTTGGTATAAGGGGATGGTTTTTACGTCTATCGCTGCCGAACGGCCTTTTTTCATCTCGGGGTAATTGATGCGTGAATGATAAGTTCCTTTTAGGGTGGCTGTGAATGAGTCGATGATGGTGGTGAGGTCTTTGAGAGTGAGCGGAGTTTCGCTTAGCTGCCCAGTTTCAAGTCGTTTATCGACAATTTCTTTTATTAGTGTGTGCAGCTCTTCTGTGTTTTCGGGGCGTTTGGCACGGGCATAGGCTTCGCAGCCGTCTGCTAACATGACAAGCGCGGTTTCTACTGACTGCGGTTTTGGCCCTGGATAACGGAACTTTGAGATGTCAACTAGGTGCTCATCGCCTTCTGCTTTGTTTATGGCTTGCGTGTATTGATAGCGGGTAAGGGATGTGCCATGATGTTCTAGGATGAAGTCTTGTATCCGTTTGGGAATTTTGTATTCGCGGGCTAGTTCTACGCCATCGAAGACGTGTTGAATGATGTGCTGGGCGCTTTCGGCAGGCAGCATATCGTCATGGGTGTTAAGTTGGCCTGGGATTTGGTTTTCGACAAAGAAATGGGGAGATACTGCTTTTCCTACGTCGTGGTAAAGCGCTCCCACACGAGCTAGGAGGCTATTGGCGCCAAGACGTTCGGCAGCTTGCTCTACTAGATTGGACATTTGGAGGGTGTGTTGGTATGTGCCGGGTGCTTCTCGCAAGAGTAGTTGCAATAGCGGTTGGTCGGGACGCGAGAGGTCCATTAATTGCAGTGTGGTGGTCAATCCTAAAAGGGGAGCTAGTGTGTATTCTATAAGAATTGTTAGCCCCGCCGAGGCAACCCCGCTAAAAATTGAGGCGCCAACCAAGGTTATTAATCCTTGCCAATCTGTGCCCGAAGAGAAAATTCGATAAGCTACTATCACCGATGCGCCCGCAGCAGAGATAAACCCAGCCGCGACTAGGTAAGTGGCAATTCGCTGTGAACGTCTCAGTGCCAGAACGCCAATGATTCCTCCTAGTGTGTAGTAAAGCGTTAAATCAAGAGCGTTGGGCAATCCATAGGTCATTAAGATGGCTAAAGGAACGATTGTAAATAAAGCGGTTTTGCGATCTATTAATACGGAGATGATTAATGGGTAAGCGGTGATAGGGAAAAGATAAGGGATGACAACGTGCCCAGGAATAACGAGTCGTCCCAAGATCAAGAAAATCATCAAAAGGCCTACTAGCAAGAGAAGTTTTTTAAGCTGATACGTTATGGCAGGGTAGGCACGGAAGAATAGAATGACTAAAACAGTTGCTAAGGCAACAATGGCACTCACGCCTGCTTGTTCATCCTCTCCCATAGTGGAAGTTAATAAACCAACTTGTTCTAGAGCTTCAATATCCTCGGCTTGTGCTATTTCTCCCCGCCGCAAGATTGTTTCTCCCGCGGCAATAGAGCGAGTGACTGCGGCAGCACCTTCGCGGGCTTCTTCCCTGGCAATTTCTGTTTGCTCCTCATTATAAAGACTGTTCGGAGACACAAAGGCTGCCGCGATTTCAGAGACAATAGCCACTTCGTCTTCTGGCAGTGAGAGGCTGACTAAAGAAGGCGCGTTCCGGCGTGCTTTTTCTAGCTCATATTCTCGGATAGTGCTTCGCATAACCTGCTCAAGAACTACAATGGCTTCTTGGCGTACCACTTGCCAGCGCGTATCGTTAAGTTCTAAAATAGCTTGCGCTGTTTCTGGTGTAAGACGAATACCTTCTAAGGCTGCTAAATCGGCTAGTTTTTGTTCTTGGGTGGCATATTCGTCCCCGCGCACAGTTTGAATGAAATTCAAGGCAGCTCGTAAGTGCTGTAATTGCTGGCGAGCAACCCCTGTATCGCGAAAAGTATAAACATCGGTCACATTGCTTGCCGCTTGCTCTTTGCTCTCGTTGGTAAGTACTTCGCTTATGTAGCTTATAGCGTAAGGAGCAAGAATATCTTGGCTGGCTACTTCACCCTCTTTTATAGTGACCACAGAAAGAGTACCAGAAAGAGGCCAGGAGACAGCAAACCAGCTTAATGTTATAGCTACAAGCATCATTACGCTTAAAATAATGTATCGCTGTATAAATTTCTTGCGTTTTTTGTTTGACATATCTTATACGCCTTCCCAAAATTGGTGAGGGTTGGTAAGTTGGTTGCAGGGAGAGGAAGCCGCCTTGTAACTACTCAGGCATGTCATTGCGAAGCGGTGTTTTCCCGCCGAAGCAACCTCCTAGAGCATCTGGGAGACTGCTTCGGGGCAAAAAATACCCCTCGCAGTGACATTTCAAAGGTGGGCTGAGTAGTTACGCCGCCTTAAAACATATTCACTATTCACATTAACCAAGAAGCTCGCGTACCAGCTCGTTAGCAACTCTGCCATCTGCGCGTCCTTTAATCTTGGGAACTAACGCCCCCATCACTTTGCCCATCTCGCGCATAGAAGTCGCGCCAACTTGAGCAATTGTCTCCTCGACCAACTCACGCAACTCTTCCGCGCTAAGCTCTTGCGGAAGGAATTCTTGTAAAATAGCAATCTCAGCTTCCGCTTCCTCAATTAAGTCTGGACGCTTTGCCTTCTTAGCGCCCTCAATGGTCTCACGGCGAGCTTTAACACCTTTTTGCAGAACGCCCAAAACCTCAGGGTCTTCCAATTCATCGCCTTTATCAACTTCAACGTTCTTCACCTCGGCTAGCGCCATCCGCACCACTCTTTTCCGTAAACTATCACCAGATTTCATAGCCGCTTTCAATTCTTCTCGTAATTGCGCTTTCAAATTCATATAGACTCCTTAGTAAAAGGTGCAAAAGACGCCAAGGATGCAGAGAATACAAATTGCCATTCTTTAGTTCTTTTGCCTTTTTTGGTTCTTTTAGTTACTCTAACACCTCTTGCCCTTCTTCTATCCCATAGGATACCGCATCTTTTGACCGCCCAGCAAATGAAGATGCAAATGAAAAACAACCTGATTGGCGTCTGGGCCATTATTAATAATCAAACGATACCCCGATTGGCTAATACCTTCCTTCACGGCCAGTTTTTGAGCCACCGTGAACAAATGTCCCATCAACTGCTCATCTTCTTCTGACAATTCAGATACCGCCGCAATATGTTTGTTGGGCACAATCAAAATATGCGTTGGCGCAGCCGGATTAATATCCCGAAACGCGGTCACCAATTCATCTTTATAAACGCCCTCGCTAGGTATCTCACCGGAAACAATCTTACAAAACACACACTCGGTCATCATTATCCTCCATTTAGACAAAACCTATCATTCTGGGGAAACCCCTAAGTGAATCCGTTATTTAACCTTTTGCTTAATTATACGCTAAACCGTTACCTTGCCTTCCAACCCACGGGGAGTGGTGGACTCTAAAAGAACAGGCGTAATGCTATTCCACAAGTTTCTAGGATACTGTGCCCGCACTCGCAAATAATTATCTGTTAATCCGCGCAATTCCCATCCCCCGCCATCAAGGCTGGTCGCGCTTTCCCAAAGCACATTCAACTTACGACCTACAAAACGCCGCCTATACTCCGCTGCAGAGCTGGTTAGCACCTCGCGCATAGCGGCATTGCGCTCCTTGCGGATGGGGTGTGGCACCTGGTTAGGCATCTTGGCGGCAACCGTCCTCTCCCGCGCGGAGTAAGTGAACGTATGCCCGCCAGCGAAGTTCATCTCCCGCACAAACGCCAAACTCTCGGCGAACTCCTCTTCGGTTTCTCCAGGGAAACCTACCATCACATCGGCAGTGAGCGCGGCTTCTGGCGTCACCGCCCGCACCCGGCTTAGGAGCGTGGCATAACCCGAAGGCGTAATCTTGCGAGCCATGCGGCGCAGCGTAGCGGCACATCCCGACTGAAGAGGTAAATGCAAATGACGGGCCACACGCTCTGAAGCCAGCAGCTCGATGAGAGCGTCTTCCACATCCCAAGGCTCAAGAGAAGAAAGCCGCACCTGGGGAACATCGGTTTCACTCAAAATGGCCTTTACCAAATCTTGTAATGCTAACCTTTCTTCAAAATCATGCCCCCACGACCCTAGATGGACGCCGGCGAGAACTACTTCCTGGGCGCCGCCGCGTAAGGCAATTCTCACATCGCGCAACACTGCCTCTATGGGAACGCTGCGTCCATTCCCCCGCGCGATGGTGGTGATGCAAAAAGTACAGTGATTATCGCATCCATCCTGAGCCTTAATGACTGCGCGAGTGCGTACTCTTGGCCCCGGCACAATGACGCGCTCTAAAGATTTTTGGTCAATCTTTTCTCTGTCTAACCCCAAGAAATTGAGCACAAATTCGTCTTTGGCATCGTTGGGAATTACTTCGCTAACGCCCGCGAGTTGGGAGGCTTTTTGTGGCTCTAGGGTTGCCCAACACCCAGTTACCAGCACTTGCCCCGCCCCTTTGCGGGCAACCCGCCGAATCATCTTTCGAGAATCGGCGGCTGCGGCTACTGTCACTGTGCAAGTATTTACAATTGCTAAATCAGCATCTGCGGGATTGGCGGTTAGGCTATGCCCAGCAGCTTGAAATTGTTGGGCGTATGCCTCAATTTCACTCTGATTTAAGCGGCATCCAACCATGTCGAGATATATTTTCATCGGTAGTTAAATACTTGGGCACGACCTGAGAGAGTTTACGGCTCTTTGACAGTAAAATTGTCAAAGCGAATATCCACCCCAGACTCATCAAAAGCGCCTGCCATCAACCCCACGTCTCCATTTGAGAACGAGCTGTCGTCTGTTTCGGCCACCAGGTTCCCGTTCACTACCAAAGTCAAATGTGAGCCAACGCACTCAGCTCGCAAGTGATTTTCGGCCTTTTCTGTGAAAATTGCTTCAGAAGGCTGCATTTGGCCGGCGGGCTGAAGAAGCACTTGTTCGCCGTTTGTTGTTTTCCCAATGGCGTAATATCCATCGCTGCTAATCAAGAAGAAATAAAAATTATCCTCATCCAGATAACGGCAAATGACGCCAAAATCATTATCATCGGGGCCGCCTGCTTTAGTGGTATCCACTTCAACGACAACATCCCCAAAATTCAAACCGGGATTAGCCCAATAATCAATTTGGCTCACATTAACAAGAATTTGGTATGTGCCACTCTCATAATCTGTTATGCCTTCTTCGTTACTAACCTGGTCCCAACCGCTAGTGGGGTCGGAAAAATCATCTTGGAATAACACCATCTTATCTGTTGAGGTGGCGTCAGATTCCCCGGGAAGTATATCGGTACTGCATGCTAACGAGACAAAAATAAGAAGGCTCACAGCAAATAGCAATTTAAAATTGTGTTTCATA
>Ga0164318_10007087_pt1 | contig 10874 bp, 11 predicted proteins | sample GuaBasSedimGuay9_FD_113734 | JGI IMG/M metagenome (GOLD analysis project Ga0164318, IMG submission 113734) | Subseafloor sediment microbial communities from Guaymas Basin, Gulf of California, Mexico - Guay9, Core 4571-4, 0-3 cm | ecosystem: Environmental > Aquatic > Marine > Hydrothermal vents...
ATTGTGGTTTTTCCGCTTCCGGGGGGGCCGCTTATCAGATAGACTCTCCCTGGGATAAAGCCTCCTCCAATGAGATCATCTAAACCCGGAATGCCGGTAGAAACACGATCTAATGTCTTAAGTATCTCACCCACATACATGAGTATACCCCCAAGGTTTAATTCCTAATTGATATGTTAAATCTCTAAAGTTTATATGGGTTTTGAATTAACTCCATGTGATATGTCTGTTAACAAGAAATCTCACCACGAAGGAGGCTCCTATCCCCACGAGATTGGCGAAAAGGTAATACGCTCCCAGATGCAGGAGAATTCCATATATCAGCCACTGTACGAGAGCCCCTGTTAGTGCCGCTAGGTGAAAGCTCAAAATCCTCCCGAGGAAGGGCTTTCTCTTCAGATCCTTGAACGTCCACAGATCATTCCATGTGAAATTGTTCAAAATAGCAAGCTCCGTGGCAGGAAGGTTTGCCAAAAATTTATGCATTCCAAAGAAATTCACAAAAAACCAGAGGAAAAACTCATTTACTACAATTCCCGTTGTCCCAACGATGGAGAACTTAACCAGCCTGTCAATCTCACCTTCCCAGAGCATCAGCCGCCATAGGTGCCTCAAATAGTTAAAAATCTGTTTCTGTCCCAGCTTGCTCTCTCCGGCATTCCTCAAGCCGAATGTGAAAGGAACTTCCGCAACATTGGCATATTTCCCCTTTATCAGAATTTCCAGAAGTATCTTAAAACCCACGGGATTCAGCTCCACATCCTCCACAACTTCTCTTTTGAGGGCAAAAAAGCCGCTCACGGGATCTTTAACATTTCTTATCTTCGGAAGGGCAACCCGTCCGATCATTATGGCTCCTTTGGATATTATCCTCCTGTACCAGTACCAGTTCTCCACTCTTCCCCCTTTTACATAGCGGGAAGCCACCGCAACATCCGCTCCCTTCTCTATGGCTTCCACGAGATTTGGTATAACTTCGGGGGGATGCTGCAGATCAGCATCCATGACCACAAAAATGTCCCCCCCTGCAATCTCAAATCCCCTGATGACCGCGGAAGATAATCCCCTCTCCTTCGTTCTCCTCAAAACACGAACCGGATATTGTCGAGAGAGCTCTTGGGCTTTCTCCCAAGTCCCGTCCGGGGAATCGTCATCAACAACGATTATCTCGAAATCTCTACCTCTCAAAGAGGAGCTTATCCTCTCAAAGAGCTCCTTGAGGTTATCACGCTCATTATAAGTTGGAACTATGATTGATATCTTCATGCTCTCCCTCCCAGAGAAGTGGAGCGGATAAATTAATAACCTTTTCCTTCCGCAACCTTTATAACACCCTTATTTGCTCATAATTCCTGTGGGACATGGGGCCGTGGGGTAGCTTGGTCCATCCTTTGGGCTTCGGGAGCCTGAGACCCGGGTTCGAATCCCGGCGGCCCCACCATCATATCTTCTCAATGAAGAAAAGATTGGTGGAGAAAAATTTATAAACCCCTCATTAATCATTAGTTATCGGGCGGGCTTCAGGTCCCGCGGTAGCCTAGCCTGGGAGTGGCGGCGGACTGTAGATCCGCAGGTCCCCGGTTCAAATCCGGGCCGCGGGACCACCAAAAACTCTTTTAAGGTTTAAATGAACACCCTTTCAAATGGAAAAGTATTTAAACATCTTCTTTGCATAATTAAATTGGGGATATATGTGGAAAGGGGCATGCCAAGACTTAAGAAAGCCAGCAGTGCAAAAGAAAAGAAAATGCAGATCATAATCGGAAAAAGGAGACATTTACAGCTGGAGAGAAGAAAGGAAGTGAGCTACAATATAAGATACATAGGCAAAGTCCCGGTTAGGATTGTCATGGACACGGAATTTCTAAAAGTTCAGCCCCAAGATAGTTTGGTGGATTTGATTGATAAGCTTAGAGGAGAAGAAACCTCTGCCGTTGTCCTCGATGAGGAAGGGAAACTTCTAGGTTTTGTTACGATGAAGGATCTGCTCAAGTTTTTTGCTCCCTTTCAGAAACATACCGTTATTGGAGTGGGGCTACTGAAGAGATATTCCCTCACAAGGGCTTCCCGTGTGGAGGACATAATGATAACCAAACCCATAACCATAGGAATTGAGGATACCCTCGACCAGGCAATAAAGATAATGATGGAAACCGGAAAGCATCATCTTCCGATAATAGACAGAGAGAAGAAAGTTCATGGAGTTTTGGAAGTTAAGGACATAATCCGGCTAATCAGGATTGTAAGCGTTTAATACGGCGGTAATAATGGAAGACTTACTCCTCATAGCCCTAATGCTAGCCATAGCAAAAACGGCTGGTTACCTCTTTGAGAGGGCAAAACAGCCGACCGTTTTAGGACAGATTCTGGCTGGCATTCTGATAGGTTTATACTTCAAGAGCGATGAGGTTATACACGCTTTCTCTAATATGGGAGTTCTCCTCCTTCTTTTTCTGGCCGGACTTGAAAGCGATATAAACGAGTTTAAGCGGGTTGGAAAGCCCAGCATGCTGATAGCAACGATAGGAGTCATCGTATCTTTCATAATGGGTTTTTTAATAGCCCTGCCCTTTTTCTCCATCAGGAACGCCCTTCTTATGGGTGCGATTATGACACCCACGAGTGTTAGCATCACCGTGAGGGTATTAATGGAACTCAGAAAGCTTAGGGCAAGGGAAGGAGTTGCCATCCTGGCAGCCGCCGTCATAGACGATGTCCTTGGTATCCTAGTCCTAACGATAGTGATCTCAATTCTGAAGGAAGGAAATGTGAACCTCTTGAGCATCCTGGAGATTATAGTGGAAGTTGTAGGCTTCCTATTTCTCCTCTTAAAGTTTGGCGTTCCATTAATGGATAAAATCTTCCATCAGGTGAGCAGAATAAAACTTCCCGAGAGCACTCCAGCATTTGCCCTTGTCATAGCGATAAGCTTTGCAATTCTCGCCGAAAGGATGAACATAGCCTCCATTTTAGGTGCCTACATGACTGGGCTCGTTATAGGGCAAACCTATTATGGGAAGCAGGTTATGGATAAGCTCTCCACGCTTGGTTACACACTATTCATCCCCATATTCTTTGTAGAGGTTGGCATGAGCATAGACATAAGCTACGTTTACCATGCCGGGCTCTTTGCCGTACTCTATACGATGACGGCTATAGCGAGCAAGATACTGGGATGCGGTCTTGGGGCATATCTGGGAGGCTTCAATCTTCAGGAATCAATTAAGGTCGGTGTGGGAATGATTCCAAGGATGGGTGTTGAGCTGGCAATGCTGGCAATAGCAATAAAGAGCGGAGTTGCAAATGATGATATTCTCACCATAGCTGTTTTCATGGTATTTGTGACGACAATAATAACACCCCCATTGCTCAAGTGGGTGTATACCAAGCTGGAATAATCAAAGGAGATTTTAAAAAATAAAAAATGTCAATATAGAAACAAAATTTTGTCATATTGATTAAATAGTCCTCTAAAAAAAGAAAATTCTATCAAAAATACAAGAAATTTCGCATAAAAGACATAAACCTTGAGATATACTTATGCTCAGGTGATAGCATGAACGCGGTTCAGTTGATTAGTAGGGATATAGAACCCATAATGAGGGTGCAGACAAAGGTCGTCGAATATATGACTGGATTCTTCGTTAAAAAGGGGTTTAGATGGCTCTTACCGATCATGCTAAGCTCCATAACGGATCCGCTATGGCCGGACCCAGCAGCGGCAAAAATGAAAGCTCCTGAGATTGAGGCATATGGGAGTAGATTAAAGCTCATGCATAGCATGATACTCCACAAACAATTCGCAATCGGGATGGGCTTGGAAAAGATATTCATCCTTTCTCCAAACATACGGCTCGAGGACAGGGATAGGGATGATGGAAGGCACTCCTATGAGTTCACCCAGCTGGATTTTGAAATTGCTCATGCCAGCATGGACGATGTGATGAGCCTTATAGAGGAACTTATAACAGGTTTGTTTGACTATGTAAGAACCCTACCGGAAATGAGGGAAATAGAGAGGGAGATTCCAGAAGTTAAATCCCCCTTCAAGCGCTTCACAATGAAGGAGATAGAGGAAGTTTATGGAGACGATGAAAAAGCAAGCAAAGCTATGAGAGAACCTTTCTGGATCGTCGATATTTCAAGGGAGTTTTACGACAGGGAAGATCAGGGACATTTCAGAAACTACGACCTTATAATGCCCGAAGGCTTTGGAGAGATTTCAAGCGGTGGCGAGAGGGAGTGGCAGTATGAGAGGATAGTGAAGAAGCTTAAAGACAGCGGATTAAGTCTCGAAGCTTTCAAACCTTACCTAGAGGTGGCAAAAGCAGGAAAATTAAAACCCTCTGCAGGTGCGGGCATCGGAGTTGAGAGGCTCGTTCGTTACATTGTTGGAGCGAAACATATAGCGGAGGTGCAGCCCTTCCCGAGGATCCCGGGAATTCCAGCGGTTATTTAGTCCTGTTTTAGTTTTTAGTTCCTAATTTTTAGTCTTTGGATCCTTAATCTATCATTCCCTCAAGCACCAAAATCTTCCTCTGCCGCAGGTATATGACGGGGATCCCCTTCTCTCTAAGTTTTTTCCTAAGCCCCTTATCATTTGTGCACACTATTACGTCAGGCATTTTCAGGGCGAACTCCAAAATCAGCTCATCCGTTGGCTTTTCACCATATCTTCCGAGCTTTACCACATTAAACCTCTCGATTAAGGATTTGGCCATCTTTATCGCCAAAAGATCTTTGCCGCGGGATTTCCTTTCAATAACCTCAAGCTCCTGCCTCACAACATCGGGGATCCCTATTTCAAATTTAACATCCAAAATGCGGTGGAGCTCTCCTATAACATCCACCCCGAACTGGCCCGGAACAAGGAGAAAATTTGTATCAAAGATCACCAACTTGGGCATAAAAATCACCAGAAAATGAGAAAATCACCCCTTAATAAGACCATATCCAATGAGGCGCCACCTCGAACCCACTTGCCTGCTTATTGCAACCCTGTCCCCTGGCTCTGCACATATCGGTATCTGAAGCTTTATCTCCACCTCATCCTTTCCAAGGTTGGTGACGAGACCAACAGTCCTTGCGGTTCCCACGTTCAAAAGAAGCATCTCCCTTCTTTTTATGGGCTCGACTTTGAGCTCCTCCTCGGTTCCAACAACTCTGTCCAAGAGGTGAACCTCCAAGCGAAGTTCGTTCCAAACAGGGGGCAGCTTACCGGGCTTTCCTACGACATTGCCAGCCATCAAATCTCCCTTGGTCAAATAGGGATCGAGCTTGGTTCCAACCCCAACGAGACCTCCGGGAAAGGCTTCATCAACGAACTTACCCCCAGCCTGCAGGGATACTATTTCCGTTGTTATCGGCTCATATCTAATTCTCCCATGCTCTTCATAGGGAATTCCCGGTCTTATTTCTATTTCATCCCCCACCTTGAGTTTTCCTTGAATAATAGATCCCCCGAGCACGCCACCTATGAGCCTCTCCGGTGTTGTTCCCGGCTTATTAACATCAAAACTCCTCAAAACGAGCATTCTGGGAGATTTCCTTGGATCCCTCTTGCGGGTTGGGATAACCTCCTCAATGGCTTTCATCAAAACATCAACGTTTGCACCGTGAAGTGCCGATATGGGAATTATCGGTGCATTTTCAGCCACCGTCCCTTTAACGAACTCCTTAATCTCCCTGTAGTTTTCAAGGGCTCTCTCCTTATCAACGAGCTCGATTTTGTTTTGAGCTATTATTATGTTCCTGTTGCCCACTATTTGAAGTGCCATCAAGTGCTCCCTCGTCTGGGGCTTTGGACATGGCTCATTTGCTGCTATGACCAGAATGGCTCCATCCATCAAGGAGGCACCTGCGAGCATCGTGGTCATCAAAGCCTCGTGACCAGGAGCATCTATGAAAGAAACCCTCCTCTCAAATTCGGTTTCAGCACCGCAGTAAGGGCATTTTGGGGAAGTCGAATATTTTCCACAGCTCGGACATTTCCTAATCTCCGCATCTGCAAAGCCTATCTTAATCGTGATACCCCTTCTAAGCTCCTCACTGTGGGTATCAGCCCAGATCCCGGTCAAAGCCTTGGTGAGTGTCGTTTTACCGTGATCAACATGACCTACCATCCCAATATTAACCTCAGCCTGTTTAAACTTCTTTTTTGCCATCTCCACCACCTCTCTAACTATAGAACAGAACATGTGTTTATTAATGTTGCCTTATCAACCTAAAAACCCTCGAAAATAGAGCAAGCAGAAAGTAGATGGTGAGGAGATATCACTCCTCATAAACTATTTTGGTGTTGATTTGCATGATTTCCGGGCTTATAGTGTTGCCCCTGACTGTTTTCTTCCTTCTCTCACCCTTATCCTTTGGCCTGAATCCCGGGCCCCTCGAAACTAGAATCCTTATCTTCCTTGGGCCGTGCACATCAGGCCTCATGGGGAAGCCATCCTTATCAGTTCCGCCCGTGATTTTCAGCTTAACGTTCTCCGGTACCTCAACGCCCAATACCTCATTGAGCTTGACACCCAAGAGGCTCGCATCAAATGTGTCCCCTATCTTCAATCCTATCAGAGCCTCGGCCTTCTTATCGCTAATCTCTATCTGCTTAGCCACTCCACTCTTAGGGTCTGAAATCACTACCTTAAATGTTACCATTTTCCTCCCACCTCTTTCCTTCATTAGCGGGATTCATTGGGCAAAGCCCTTTCCCAAGGGTGCTTAATGAAGGGGATTTAAAAACCTTTCCATCTGGGGGCACGTTCTGTTGTTTTCCTGACATCCTTCGTGCCCCCTAAGTTATCCCCTTATTCAGCGTTCCTTCGTGCCCCTTAGGCTCATCTACATATTGTGACTGAATGGTTTTAAGTTTCTTGAGTACCCCTTTACAAACTCAAAACAACACCAGCCAAAACACCTAGTGTAAGATATATGTCTTCAAAAATTTTCATGTGAAAACACTCTGCTGTCGAATAGAAGAAAAATAGAAAAATTTCAGAGCTGTTCAAATCTATCTGCCAGGCGTTTTAAAATACCTGGGAGTGTTGTGTATTCCATTTCCTCCATAGGCAAGCGGTGGGGCTCAAAGGGACCATGTCTGCGCATGTAGTCCGCAATCTCAAGTGCCTTCCTCCTGGCATCATCGAAGGCAACATCATCGAAGAGGTCAACGGGGCCTATTAGCTTTCCATCTCTGTTTATCTGCCATCCCAGCGCTACTACCCTTGGAGGACCATCAAATCTTGATGGGGTTGCATACTTGAGCGGAACCGGGATGATCGGCCCATTGTGGCTTCCGCGCATCCACCCACTGACGAGATGGGGGAATGCAAAAGGCTCAAGAACCTCGCCAAGTGCTGGAAGCCCGCTTTGAGCCCTAACTATTGCAACAGGGTCGTCCTTTCCAACATACTCCCCTGCAATCTCATAGAGTTTCTCCGTGCTTATCACGGCAACTGGTTCGTCCTTTGAAATTCTGTGCCCTTCCTTTGGAAAGACGTGCTTAATCACGTATCTTGATTTTGCACCTATCAGCGCCAGTATGTCGTAGAGCTCCTCCGGGGAGTTTAGTATAACCTTCTTGTGCTCCTTGATATCCCATACCTCAAAGCGGAAGCCCATGTGCATGTGGGGGTCTATCACGAGACCTGCTGTGTTGAATGGATCCCCGAACATTCTAAATATGGGCAGGTTAAATGCTCCGGGCTCGGTCTTGTCCATATGGAATGTAACTATGGGTTCGCTCTTTCTTAGAGTAATCTCCATCTCAGCTATTCCCGGACCCATACCTCTAATGTTTCCACTGAAGGCGTCCTTCAAAAGGTCCTGCCCCGCCCCATAGAGTCCGAGCTCCTTTGCCACTTCAGTGGCTTCTTTAAAGGTATCCCACGCCAGACCATGTATCTCCTCACTGTCCACTCCCTTGGTGTGTGTCATTATGAGCTGGAGGTCATCCCCGCAGTAGGTAACATAGAAGTCTATTAGGGTGCCTTTCTCCTTTGCCATGCTTAAAAGCTCCTTTGCCCTCTCCATGAGCGCTGGATGAACTTTGTGATGTCCGGGCCATCCACCAACGTCCGCTTTTATAACGCTCACAGTTATCTTCTTCCCAACATACATGTCTATCACCAATCTTACGTATAATTTCAAGTTTATAAAATTTTACCATTGAAAAATATATCACCGAGAATGACACAAAATTAGAGCCGCCCGCACATCATGAATCCGTCTTCATCCACCTAAACTCCATCACTGCCATTATCACAAACTCCGCAAAGCTTATAAATGCCCTACAGCTATGTGATAATGGCTTGGGGGCATGGTGTAGCCTGGTCTATCATCGCGGGCTCCAGAGGCCATGAGGAGAAGCGGGTTTGCTGACTCGGGGATGAACTTCTGGAGCCCCGAGCGGCTGGAGAAACCCGCGGACCGGGGTTCAAATCCCCGTGCCCCCACCACCCCGCTATAACCTCTAACCGTAAATTTCAAAAAGAGAATAGAGGCTCATTCTTCCTCGCTTCATCATCTTTCAGAAAGGAGAACGCCAATCATCGCCTAAACATCCTCTTTTACAGTTACAAATGAGACCATGGTCACCGTTTGCCCTATCCCCTTAATCTCCCTAAGTTTATCGACGACAATTTTTCCAATGTCCTCTGCCGATGGCGCCCTAACCTTTATCAGAAGATCCCACTCTCCGGCAATTATGTGAACTTCGTAAATCCATTCAAGCTGGGATATTCTCTCGGCAACTTCCCTTTGTGTTAATCCTGCCGCAGGATCATATCTGGCGAGTATAAATGCGGTTGTCCCCAGATTGAGCTTTTTATAATTCGGCTTTATGGTGAACTTCTCAATAATACCTTCCTCTAAAAGCTTCTTAATACGATAGTGGACAGTAGTTCTGGGTATCCCCAGTTTCTTACTCAAAGAGGCTATATTTTCCCTGGAATTCTGCTTGAGTTCTTCAAGCAGTCTTACATCGATTTTGTCCAAGACATCCACCATCCTCTTCCCCTCTAACTTTAATTGACACATCTCCAATATAAACATATCGAAATTGGATATTTATTCATTCTGCAAATTCTCTTTTAGCCAATTTGAAAATGCCTTTAAGGCCCTTCCCCTGTGGGATATTTTATTCTTTTCTTCTATTGTCATTTGGGCAAAAGTTCTGGAAAAACCATGGGGTATGAATATCGGGTCAAAACCAAAACCACCCTCCCCCCTCTTCTCGTAGCCTATGCTGCCTTTAACAATGCCCCTAAATATGTGAATCTCTCCATCATAATACCCGATAACGCTTTTGAAGTACGCATCCCTGTAATCCACTCCCTCCATAAGCTTTAGCAACCCCTTATTTCCGAGCCTCTTGAAAACATAAGCCGAATAGACACCGGGGAATCCTCCAAATGCCTCCACAAAAAGACCTGAGTCATCTATAAAAAAAGGTGTATCAATTTTATCCCTCAACCATTCGAGCCCGAATCTGACAACTTCCTCGAGATCATCCGCCTGTATCTCAGGGTAATCCACTCTCCCCCTTATGAGCTCCACTCCAAGGGGAGACAAATAACGTTTGGCCTCCTTGAACTTGCCCTTATTTGAAGTTATAAACAGGACCCGCATTCAACCACCTCAAAAAATATGAAATCAGTCAATGGTATAACCAATCCTCTCAACCAGCTCTCTCCTCTCCTTCTTCTGCTCTTCCGTCTCTATAGTGTTGGCCGCTTTTCCATCCACAATCCCTAAAACGGCTCTCCCAAGCTCTGTCTCGGCAACTATAACTTGTAATGGGTTTTCGCTTGCTCCATATACCGTTGCAACTGCAGGGTGCAATTTAATCGTGTTCAACACGTTTATCGGGAACGCCTTCCTCATAAGAACCACAAAGACATGACCTCCCCCAATTGCCAGCGCATTTTTTGCTGCAAGCTGCTCCAGCTCTTTATCATTTCCGGTAAATCTTGTCAATTGTGGCTTCGCTTCATTCATGGCTATGCCAAACTTTATCCCTGGAACGGTTGTTAAAAGAGCCTTTGCTAAATCATCGACCGTAAATATGGAAAAATTTCCCTGTCCAATTATGCATTCGACTCCTTCGGGCTTTTCAATGTCAACCACTTCAATCTTGACCATCCAGCACCACCAAAAAAATAATATATATCCAACCGATAAAACGTTTTCTGTGAGGTGGAATGGAGCACAATTTGCCCCAAATAAACTATGATGAAATTGATTTTTTGGTTAATCTCCTAGAAAAATATCCGAGGGAAAGTCTGAGGAAGATATCCGAACTGGAGGGAATCGAATATTTTAAGCTGAAGAGGCTGTATGATAAGTACTATGGAGAAGACAAGTTTGTCCAAGTGAATGCTATCTTAAACATATCCAAGCTCGGACTGAAGAGCTTCGTTGCCTTTTTGGACATACCGAGAGATGAACTCAGAAGCAGGGCACTTGAAATACTAAAAAACCCCTTCTGCAACTATCTAAACGCATCCTTTGGATTCAGGATGGGGCTCTATGTCCTCTATCATGTGCCCGTGGGGCAGGAAAAATATTTGGATGAACTTTTATCGAAGTATACAGACAGTTATGAATATTATGAAGTGAGGGCATACCCCAAGAGAAACACGAAATTTGGAAAATGGAATTTGAGCTATGATTATGCCATCCTGATAGACATCCTGAAAAACGATGCCCGAACCAGTATATCAAAAATCGCCCAAATCCTAGGAAAAAGACGACCAACAATTGATTATATGGTAGAAAGACTGGAAAAACTTGAAATAATCCTGGGCTACATTGCAATTCGGGACGATTACGCTTATAGTCGCTCTCTGGTCGGAATAGCCGATGAACTGGATGAG
>Ga0164318_10007088_pt1 | contig 10872 bp, 6 predicted proteins | sample GuaBasSedimGuay9_FD_113734 | JGI IMG/M metagenome (GOLD analysis project Ga0164318, IMG submission 113734) | Subseafloor sediment microbial communities from Guaymas Basin, Gulf of California, Mexico - Guay9, Core 4571-4, 0-3 cm | ecosystem: Environmental > Aquatic > Marine > Hydrothermal vents >...
AGGAACAGAATCAAGAATGTGGGTTTGAAGATCGAAGGATCCAGTTTACGAAAGATCATGGCGAATGCATACATCATACCGGTGGACATCAAAGCCATCCAGAGCATGGCGAGAATGTATGCGAAGAAATATTCCAATGGTTTCACAGGGGTCGAGTATATCTTCTTCACCACCTTCTTTTCCCTCATCTCGGTGAATCCTATTGGAAGAGAGAAGACGGATATGCTCAGCACAGCCATGATTATGACCCCCGGAAACAAATAGAGGTTGTAGTTGAATTTCCCGCCTTTTACTTCCACCATTTTGGTTTCGAAATCGATGTAATCCTTTTTCGATCTTTTCACAATTTCGAGGTTGACTTTCTCGAAGATCTGGGATAGAACGTCCACAGCGACCCTCGATTCAGCCCTTTCCTCCACGTAGTACACTTGAAGACTCGCTGGTTCGGACTTCAAAAATCCAATTCTTCCGAAGATGATTCCACCGCTCAACTTCTCGCTCGTCTTCTTCGGTATCCTTAAAACAACATCCAATTCTCCATCTTCGAGTCGTTTCAGAGCTTCATCTACGGTCTGGAATTTCTCCAACTTGAATATTCCATTCTCACCCGATACACCATTCAGAACCTCCTCGATTATCTTTCCCATTCCTGTCAATTCCTCGTCCATGACCACGCCGAGTTTCAATTCGATATCTTCCGAACCGGCGTTTCCGAATATCGTCGAGAGTATCAGGTATAAGATCATCGGAAATATGAGGATCCAGAATGAAGCTCCAAAATCCCTGAATACTTCCAGAAAGAATGCTTTCGCGAGTTTCAACATGCATTTTCACCTCTCAATCCCGAAGACTTCTTCCGGTCAGTTTCAGGAAGACATCCTCAAGATTGGGTTTTCTTATCGTCAGATTTTCTATGTCGAATCCCATACTCTTGGATAGATCGAACAATCTCGAAAGATCATCCTCGAGATTCTTCGTAGATATCTCGTATCTGTTCTCACCAACTTTCAAAATCCCACTCGATTTGAGTTCTTTCGAATTCTCGATCGAATTTTCTCTGAGTTCAAAAACTATCACGCTCTCCATGTTCAGAGAACCTATCAATTCATCCACCGTTCCCTTGGCTATTATCCTTCCATGATCTATTATGAACACCCTGTCCGCGAGTTTCTCAGCTTCCTCCATGTAATGCGTTGTCAGGAAGATCGTCTTTCCTTCAGATCTCATCTGGGAGATTATGTCCCACACCGCCCTTCTCGCTTGGGGATCTAAACCAGTTGTTGGTTCGTCGAGGAAAACAATGTCCGGATCGTTCACCAGTGCAACCGCTATAGCCAACCTCTTGAGCTGACCACCGGATAGGTTCTTCACCTTACTCTTTATTTTCTCACCGAGTCCCATCATGTTGATCAACTCGTTCAAATCCCGCCCCTTTTTGTACAGTCCCCTGAAGATTTCGAGCGTTTCCTTGACGGTCAACTGATCGAAGAAGGCGGGATCCTGAAGTTGCACACCCATCCTTTCCTTGATCTCGCTTCCTATGACCTTCACCTTCTCGCCAAAGTAATAAATCTCACCCGAATCCGGCTTCCTCAAACCCTCGAGTATTTCCATCGTCGTGGTTTTACCCGCTCCGTTGGGACCGAGAAGGGCGAATATTTCACCCTTGTAAATCTCGAAGCTTATCCCATCGAGAGCTTTAACATCACCATAGCTCTTCCTCAAATCGACGACCCTGATGACAACATCATTCTTTTCCCTCATGGTCCACCTCCTTAAAAGATCCATCCTTGAGATGGACATCTACCTGAGGATAAGGTATCTCTATTCCTGCTTCTTCGAAATATTCCTTGATCCGTATAGCCAGATTCTTCTGAGCGTTGAAGTAGTTCTGCCTTTTCACCCAAAGTTTCAATTTGAAATCTACGGATGAGGAAGAAAATCCGATGAAATTTATATCGAAATTCGGTTCTTTTTCCACCGTTTCCTCATCTTCAAGTGCCTTCTTCAAAATTTCCAACACTTTACGTAGATCTGAATTGTAGGAAACACCCACAGTCATTTCAACCCTGCGCTTCTCACCTGGCCAAAGGTGTGTTATCTTTTCATTCCAAGCCATCTTGTTTGGTATCAGAACTTTCCGCCCATCCCATGTTCTTATGATGGTGTGGTTTAGGTGTATAACATCGACGACACCGGAGACATCGCCAACCTCAACGCTTTCACCTTCTCTCAACGTTCCGGACATCATGAGAAACAAACCACTGAAAAAATTCGCCAACGGTTCTTGAAGTGCAAGACCTATTATTATTCCACCTATTCCAAGACCTGTCAAAAGCGACAGTACGTTCAAATTCCATATGTTGAATATGATCACCATGTCCACCACGAAGATGAACACACCGAGGATCATCTTCAGAGTGTTCTTTATCTTTATCTCCCTTCCGATTCTTGAAAATCCAGCTATTATCATACGGAAGATCCACACGAAGAGAATGTATGAAACCACCAAGACTATCCCACTCAGAATAGCCTTCATCACCCATGAACTCATGAGCATCCCTCCTGGAATTGGTAGTGTAAAATCAATTGTGTTTCAAAATGAAAAACAAAGGGGCAAAAGCCCCAACGAAGGAAAATAATCACAAAAAGAAGGTGTTAAAAATGAAAAACATACATCCAGATCAAATTTTATCACACATCCTCCAGATGGTAAAAGATGTCTTGGAAAAGGGTGATGAGGCAAGAAAGGGAAATATACCTCGGGAGTTAAACGATAAATTTGAGAGAGCGATTGAAGATTCCTTGGAGAGTAAACGGTTTCGCGCTGAGTCTTATCAGACACAATTTACATGACACAACCAAAATTTTAAATTCTTGAAATATTCAAAAGAATACGCATCATTGGAAGACAAAGTTTCTTGCTTTAGTTGAGATCTTCATTTTCCAAGACACAAACTGGATGAAGCTTACCTCAGTTTAAGGTTATCTCTTCTACTTCCTAAGGGAGAACTCCGGCATAGTCCGCTCATATTCCCGATCAACAAGCGCCATTTGATATCTTATGAATTTTCTCAAGTTTTTCGCGTGTTCAAAGCAAAGTTTTCTGAAATCATCAAGAATTCTTTCTGACATGGTGCTATGATTCATTACATGGGGGAAGAGGATTTTTAAACATGCTGTTAGACTTTTCTTTACAGCTTTTACATCTCTCGTATCGCTACCTGCTGGATATTCAAGAAGTTCATCCACGATCTTCCTATAAGCTAACTCTGATCTCAAAAGGTGAAGTATTTCGGAAAAATATTCGGTGTTCAATGCCCATCCCTTAGCTTTAAGATTTTCCTTCATCCTTGGTATCATCCATCCTGGCAAAAACGCATGGAAGCGATCAAGAAATGCCGTCTCTTTGAAATACTCAGGGAAAAAATCAAGAATGCTCCTATTTATATCCTGATAATCTTTGGGAATATTTCCAAGTATTACGAATCCTGCATCTCCGTTCCCTGAGAAATTTCCTATTCTGAATGTCCCAGACTCCAAATAATCCTTCAAAACGCCAACCATTTCATAAGGATCCTTGAGCTTCACAGTTTGAATCTCGTCTATGGCTATGTAATCATATTTTGTGAGAACTCCTGTTCGCCTTGATGCCATGTCGTAGAACAATTTTGCCCTTGTTATAACCCCTCCACTTATCATCCAGCCGTACTTACTCAATCGCGAGTAGACATAGGACTTCCCCGTGCCTTTCGGTGCAAGTTCTATCAAATTGTAATTTTTCTCCACAAAGGGAAAAAGCCTAGTTATCAACCAAAGCTTCTGATCCTCTCGAAAAGCCCTTGGATTATAATCCATTGCACTCACGATGACATCAAGCCATTCTTTGGTTGTGAATTCCTGTCTCACCCTTCTAAAGTAATCAAGGCTAACTTTATAAGGTTTGAATGGTTTAAAATCTTCACAGAATACGTATCTCTTATTTTCGATCCGCATCAATCTCAGAGTAATTACGCCCCAAGTTTTCTCTTTTAAAAGTTCGTCTTCATATTTGGAGACAATGGATTCGTCTATAATTCCTTCACCTTTTCTTGAAGGGAAGTTTATAAGTGGAAGCCTGAAAAGATATTTTCCAGAAGGGAAGTCTATATCAACTTCCATTTCCGTGAGTATTTTCACGTTTTCTCCATCGTTCAGCTTCTTTTTCAACTTCTTCACCAAGGTTTCATCGCTTTTAGCTATCACCTTCTCGTTGAGAACCTTAAGTATTCTTTTGAAGTCCTCATCACTCAATCCTCCTTCAGAATTTGAATACCTCTTTATAAGCCAGTCTCTCATGTAGGACGGGATCCCGTAATCTTTGAACATTTCGGAGTACTTGGGATCTTTCCATATGCTCTGAGATTTAAAGTAAACCCTCAGTTTCTCTTCGTATTTCTCCATCAGAACAGTTCCTCCTCTTCGGAACCCTTTATTAAGTGGAATTTCACATCATTAGAATATTCTGAATTGATCATGATCCTTCCAGTTTTTTCTCCAGCGTTCAGATTCCTCACGTCGAATACAAAGACATCATCCTCTCTGTCACCATGAATTATTTTTCCTTCACATTCCATAACAACACTTCTTACAGAAACCGAGGGTTCTATCCTTATTTTCAACTTCTCAAATTCCATCACATCGTTGTTCAAAAGCTCAACTTTGAACGGTGCTTTTTCCCTATGAACCGAGAGCGTCAAAACCGGTACATACATCTCCTCCGGAGTGGCGCCCCCATGGATTTCACCTTCAGGGCTCCCCTTAGATTTGAAACTCCTATGGGTTTTCGCAACTAAGAAATTCTTTCTTTCATACTTTACACACAGATAATACTTTGTGTCAGAACAAGTATTCGATATTTCGGCGTATCTTCCGTACCTTTTTGGTATGGCACCGGGAGGAAGTTCGAGTTTCGAATTCTCAATGAACGACGTAAAACCGTGATCAGAAGTCAACATTACTTCTCCATTCTCGTCTACCATCTTCCGTATTCTTTCAATAAGATATTTCATCACCTCGAGAGATTCCACAATGTTCATCGGATAACCGTTTTCGTGTAGCACCTTATCCAGACGTCTTTCAGATATATCCTCGGCGTCCAAGGAGTTAAACTCCGAAGTGGTTGGTAGGTTTACCCTTGCTATCTCCCACTCTATCTTTGAATTTTCTTCCAGTTTGTCTACAAGGTATCCAAGCCATTCTACTCCCATGCCATCGATATAAACGGTTTTGAGTTTCGAATTTGAAACGAGACCATCTCGGCTCTTGCTTTTGAATTTTTCCGATGAGAGATCGATGGATTCAAGATCGGAGAAATCATTCTTCAACTTGGCTACCACGTACTTTTTAAAGTAATCTGGAATGTTCAACAGGAGAATACTCATATAACTTGCAAGATCAGGATAAATACCCCTCAATGTTTCGATAAGTTCGGATGTTTTCACATGATCTAAGGTTCTTTTCACCCATTTCAATATGAACGGGTATTCCCCTTTCACACCGACGAAAACATCGGGATTTTCTGGGAGATTGGATTCCATTTTTTCCAAATACTCCTTCGGTGGATCGGAGTCCATTTTTTTCAAAACTGTTCGTCTGAGCTTGCAATCTTCCTCAACAAGATTCGATTCGAAAGGAATCATCCAAAGCTTCCTTTCAAATTCATTGTAATCTTTGGAATCTATGGCTACCTTCTTCAAGAAAGTTGGAATATCTTCCAAAGATCTAAGCAGACCATGTATCAGCCAGGATCTGTATTCCCCTTCCCACTTCTCGAAAACGTCGAGGTCAAATCTCAGAATGTTCAGAATTTCGAAAACATATTTTTCAAAATCGCTGATTCCCATTTTCTCAAAATCATTGAATAGGTTTTCCCAATATTTTTGTTGTTCATTCGAATATTCTAAAGGTGTTGAGAAACCCTTGACATGAAGGAATTCCTTCAAGTTTTCTATCACCACATATTCGATACCGCTCACAAATTCCCTCTGTTTCAGATCAAAGCTTATATGTATCTCACCAGGGATCTCGCATTTTTCAAAAATTCTTAGGAGTTCTTTGAAATTTCTAAAGCAGTGGATCCCATCTGGAATGGGATTGAAGTTCAATCTATGGATCTTGAGTTTCTCTCCAACTCGTTTGAAGCGCAAGATGAAATCTGAATCCCTCCGTCCTTTTTCCATTTTTTCGAATCTTTCCAATGTATACAAGGCTTCCGGTGAGAGACCGATCACAGGTATGATAAGAATAATATCTTTTATAATCTCTAAGCTTAGTAAATTAACTATAAATCCACCCTGGTTAGTCTTGAACCAGCTTAAGGGAGATATTTCAGGCATGAAAAATACTCCTGAAGATCTCCGAAGGAGTTCCTTCAACTTCCGAGTGAAATCCTCGAATGGATCTCCCGCCACGTCAGAAATAAGCACGGGTTTTGTATTTTTATTTTTAGCTAAAATGTTCATGGTTTCACGATATGTTTCCACATCGTCGAAAATCATCAAGATACCAGGAAAGCGTCTCACTCCAATGTGTTTCACAAGTTTGTGAATCACGTTCTTCGGTGGTTCACAAACGTATTTCATCCTTTTCTCTCCATTTCATCCATCATCTTAAAAATCGTGAGTCCCATTCTGGGAATATCTATCAATCTTTTCATAAGTTCCTTGATCTCAATTTCATTCATGGACTGAATCCTATCAATTATCTCCGGCTTGACGTACGTCTCGTGATACTCCTTGAACCACTCTTGGAAACGATACATCAGTTTTATTTCGTCCAGATTTAGCAGTTCATTATCAGGTATTGAATCGACGAAATCCCAAACCGCTTCATCTTCCAGTTGATCCACACTCTCTTCAAAAATCCCTAACTTTTCCCGGTACATCTTCACCACGTCTTCTTCCTTCAAACCCTTCAAAAAACTGAGGAGCGATTTCAGATCAATCTTTTCGAAATCTTCCCGTGTTCTACGATCCATATCAAGTAAAGTTTCCATATCTTTCCTCACCTTCTCATCTTTCAACACATAAGGTGATAGTTTCATCTTCTTCAGAAAATTCTCCAGTTCTTCTCCAAGGAAATTCGAGATCTCGGACCTGATTTTATCCTTCAAATTTTCAAGGCTTATCTCTCCATATATATCTTTGACCAGATGTTTCGCGCTGATTTCCGAAAGGGTGGGACTCAATTTTTCTTCGAGTTTTGATATCAGGGTATTGAGCATATCACTCTCGATATCTTTCAGAACGGAACTTATGAAATTCTCCAATGCACTTCCAACATCGTTGAAGATACGAGTTCCCTCATCGAGTTTTTCAACGTAATCGAGATTTTCCTCTTTCCCTTTTTCCATATAATCCAACAGCTTTTCAATTCCTCCGTTTCTCCTCACCTTCGGGTGATATCGAAACAGCCATATCGGATATTTGAAATCCTTCAAAAATTCGGATACCACCTCTTCTGGGAATACCGTACCCCGACAATTTAAACCGAAGATTCCACAGAGTTTTTTCGCGATGTCGAGTTCTCTAATCACATCCTTCATTATTTCTTTGACCTTCCCCTCATCCCATCTCGGGATCTCTTCCTGCATTTTCCTTACTAATCTTTGAAATATCTTCTTCGGGTCCCCCACTTCAAAATCGAAAGATCTCAAAAATCCATCAAGTGCTTCTTCGTATTTGAATCTTTTCAAAATGAAGTCTCTAATACCTTCCAAATTCACTGGAATATCCTTCTTGCATATATTGTGAAGCGATTTCATCTCGTCTTCCATCTGATTTTTTTGCGAATATTCCTTCGAAATCTGAGCGAGAATATCGACGACTTTTTTCTGTTTATCCCCCATCTCGGGATGGTATTTCAAAAGCCAGATTGGATATCCAATCTCTTTTATCCGACTCCTCATAGTATCTACAGCTTTCGTGAGCGATTTCAAATCGGACTCTATGAAAACCTTCTCGACGAATCTTATGAAATACTCCTGATGTTCGCCCAATTTCTTTATGAACTTCTTATCCCCGCCCTTACCCTCTTTGACCACATCGCTGAACAACTTCGTCATCTCATTTGGATTCAGAGGTCCCTCCTCTACCCCGTCTCTGTAGTAATGATCCAGGTACTCCTTCATTAACACGCCGAGAATAACGTAAGTTAAGGATGAGTTGTAAAGGCCAAATGGTGGATTGCTGAGCGTTGACCATATTTCACCGACGCTCACTTCGTTTCTGTTCTCAAACAGCTTCTTTATAGCTTTCCTCATTCTGCATATCGGAATTTGATCTTGGCAGTTCTCATCGATGATGTTCCAACTACGATCTACAACTCTCCAAACGACTCTCAATAACTCCTCAAGTTCATTGTACTTTCTCGATAAACTCATACCTTTCAGGACCTTCTCCATACAGGACTTACCCGTTTCCCATTTCCACAGCGGATCACTTTTCACATATCTATCAAAGCCATACGGGAATCTTTTCTCTATAATTTTTTCTATCTGATCTATAACATCGTTGCTGTTTGGAACCAGAATAGGTTTTTCCATGTCTTTGGAAAAAACGTAATAATAGGCGGTTTCCGATTGGTATTCCCTATCCAATATTCGGAATATCTCATCCTTAGCGTCAAAAGAAATTCTATAGTTCCTATCTTTTTCAGCGCTCTTGTAGTATTTTACGTAATCCTCCAAATCATCCCAAATCTCACCTATACTTTTTTGAACCACCACGACCAACGTGTGTTCCGGGATATCTTCGAATTTCGAGATCACATCTTGGATCGAAACCATATCATTGGTAGGAATCGTGACGAGAAGCCCCACTTTATGACCTTTCGGTTCGGGAATCCTGGATATTTTTAGGTTCTCCCATCGCTCGAAAGAATATTCCAGCCTTTCTTCCAATCTATTCTGTCCCCTCGTGAATTTGGAGAAAAAGATATCGCGGAGTCTTTCTTCGAAATCTTTGAACTCGAAGATGTCCTCAGGTTTGGCTTCAACCTCCACATCCACGAAGTTGGAGGGGATGAGATATTCCTTACCGAGTTTGACAACAGCTCTTTTGGAACGAAGTTCTTCAATTATCTCAGAGATTCTGCCATCGAGAGGGGTTTCTGAAAAAACCTTTGATATCTCGTCCACAGAGGAAGCTTTAAAACCACTCACATTTTCCTTGAAAAACTGAAAAAGTGCTATGATCTTCAAAACTCTTTGAGAATCTTCATCGAGGATTTTCTCAAAATTTTTTAAATGGTTGGTGAATTTCCAAACATTACTTTTACCGAGCTGGGGTGAGAAGTAATCCCATACCACATCAGCGGTGAGGAGTTCCCAACCATCGTTGGGATGCGTTTTCAAAAATTCGGGATATCTTTCACTCATGAATTTGAACATGCTTCTCTCCTGGGATCCGAAGTTCGATGTCAAATCTATGAGAGCCTTCACCGCGTAGGGATGAAGAGGAAAAATTTTTTCGAAGATGTTGTAAGGTTTGTCATCATATTCGAAAAGTTCTTCTATCAGAGGTTCAAGCTTCTCCCTGCCTCGGGTGTAAACAGTCTGGATATGTTCCTTCCATTTGAATTCATCCAATTTTTGAAGAACCTTTCCCAGCATGTCTATAGCGGTCGGAGGTTCCATGTCGTAGTGTATACGGTAGTCGAATCTGTCTCTGAGCTTTTCAAAGCTTTCTTTTTCCCAAGTAGTCCTGATGTTCTCGGGTGGTATGTGGGTTATCAGGATGAAATGAATGGGCTTTCTCAGGTTCTGAACAACCCGCTGGAGCGTTTCCACGGGTGGTCGAAGGTTGTTGAAAAAGCTGGTGAACTCATCCCATATGAACAGGATCCTCTTGTACTCCGTCTTCGAAACCATGGCGCCCAGAATCTTCTCGATATCTTCCACGTTCGATGCTGGGGGGTTGAATCCTTCCTTGGAGAGTATATCCATGAGTTCTCCGAAATCATCAACACTCACTTTATCCTTGGTAAACCACTCGAGGAGTTCCTCGCCCGACGAGAACCGACTTCTGTAATATTTCTCAGCTATTCTATCCCAATCGATTGAACGTTCTTTCAATTTTTCTCTCACGGTTTCGAAAACGGAACCAGGATTTACCCCCACTTCTTTCAACTTATTCTCGATTTCTCTTGCCACGATGTACATGAACTTCTCGTGTGTGTTCACTTCTGAAGCCCCATCTCTGTATATGACGAGAGGTTTGGAAGTATTCCTGACTGATATCACCTTCTCACGTTCATCGATCTTGAGGTTCTCTAAGTAATCTTCTATGTTTTCCAACCTATCTTCGAGAAGATGTTTTATGACGAAAGAAGCGTGCGTTTTACCCGTACCATACGGACCGTAAAGCCATACATGTCCTTCCCTTTCAAGTACATCCAACACACTTTTGAGGAATTCTTCGAACTTCCCATGTGGTATGAAAGTCTTCCACAGATCCTTGTTCTCCTCGTCTTCCGCTTTTGTGAAAACCGCGATAAAATCTTCCCTGACCCTGGCGATATCCCAATAACTCATGAACACCACTCCTTAAGACAATCCTCTATCCTCCGTATTTCACCCATTTTTGATACGATTCCAAGGGCTTCGTATTCACCGATTCCGAACACCTCCATCGGGGAACCTTCGAATTTCAAGGTTTTGAGATCCACCGATTTTCCGAATTTCAAGGCATTATGAGCAGATATTACTACCGCCCTTCTGACATACTCTTCATCCAGAACCAATCCCATTTTTTCAATGGCGATAACCTTTCTCCCAACCAGAACGGGTTTTCCAATTCCCATATCTCTCAAAGGACTGTGTTTGAGTGTTTC
>Ga0164318_10007089_pt1 | contig 10872 bp, 9 predicted proteins | sample GuaBasSedimGuay9_FD_113734 | JGI IMG/M metagenome (GOLD analysis project Ga0164318, IMG submission 113734) | Subseafloor sediment microbial communities from Guaymas Basin, Gulf of California, Mexico - Guay9, Core 4571-4, 0-3 cm | ecosystem: Environmental > Aquatic > Marine > Hydrothermal vents >...
AGCGTGCATTTATCGGTAATCAGCTGGATAAAGTCTTTGTCGCCGGTGACCATAACCACATGGAATCCCTTTGTCTGGGCAAGTTTTGAATAGGTTCCCACAAGATCGTCTGCCTCAAACCCCTGTTTTTCAACAACGGGAATGTTTAACGCAGAGATGATTCGTTTGATATCCGGAATCTGGGATGCAAGCTCTTCGGGCATGGGCGGGCGGTTGGCCTTGTACTGATCATACATTTTATGCCTGAATGTGGGACCTTTAACATCAAACAGGACAACCGCATATTCAGGGTTGTTGTCTTTTAACAATTTTAACAGAATTCTGGTAAAACCAAATGTGGCATTGGTTGGATGTCCCTTTGAGGTAGAAAGACTTCTGATGGCATGAAACGCGCGATACAGGAATGCACTGCCGTCGATGAGAAATATTTTTTTGGAAATCATCATGAGAAAACCTTTTTTTAATTATTGAATTTTATTCAATCAAAAGCATATATACTATCTTTTTTATTAAAGGAGAAGTATATTTCCATGATGAGTCAAAAAGCCAAAATAAGGAAAGAAAAAAGGCGCAGCAAAAAATCAAAACTTTGTCATTGCTGCGGCCAGGAATTTATATTCTGTTGGAATTGCCGGTGTGGGTTTTCCATGTGCCAGGAATGCATGTATGAAAATATTTGGGGCATGAGCTGTAATGGAATTACCTGGGAATGCCCTGATTGCGGCGAACAGAATGGGTATGGCAATCAGTAGTAATCTTTAAAGAGGAGGGAAAATGGTAAAAAAAATTAATGTGGGAGCTTTGATATCCGGCGGCGGAACAAATCTCCAAGCAATTATCGATGCGTGTCTTAATAATTCAATTGATGCAAAAATTGTTTTTACTGGTTCTGACACTCCCGGAGTGAAAGGACTTGAAAGGGCCCAAAAGGCTGATATTGAAACCTTTGTGGTGGATTATTCTCAAATTGTTCAATCCTGCAAAAAAGGTATCAATAATGCGGATCTTCCAGAGGACTTTAATTTAGAAGAGATCCTGTCAAAACAGCAACTGGTTGCAACTGATGCATCAAAAGAACAACTATCTTTTTTTTTAAAGAGCCGTGCCATTGCTGAAAAAAAACTTTTAGATCAAATAAGCACCTATGACATGGATCTTCTTGTCCTGGCCGGTTTTATGCGGGTGTTGACGCCTTATTTTATTGACAGGATCAACACAGAACAGGGCAACTATAAAATAATGAATATTCATCCGGCGCTTCTTCCCTCTTTCCCGGGTACGGATGGATATGGAGATACGTTTCGGTACGGCTGTAAAATTGGCGGATGCACTGTTCATTTTATCGACTATGGGGAAGATACCGGTCCCATTATCGGGCAGAAATCATTTGAGATTGAAGATAATGATACGCTTGATGATATAAAGAAAAAAGGTCTTGTAAAAGAGTGGGAGCTTTATCCATACTGCATTCAGAAATTTGCTGATGCCTTGATTTAATTAGTGTTCAGTTGATCAGTTTAAGCATCAATGGTACGGCTGTCATGGTACCTATGGTTGACCCCAGGTTGGTGAAAATAACCACCAGAAGAATCCGGGTCACATTATTTCGCCAGAAGCCTTTTATGGATACAATATCTTCAGGAATAGCTTCAAGATCTTTTACTTTGGGTTTCCTGGAAAAGGCTTCCACAAGCCCGGATACCCATCCTGCTGCAATCATGGGATTTAAAGAGGTTAAAGGGGCGGCAACGATTGATGAGACAATGGTAAGGGGGTGAGCCATGGCAATAGCGGCACCAATTCCTGCAAAAATACCATTGGCAGCGATCCAGATCCATATCATGTCTGTTCCTGCATTTTTACCCTCCATTAAAAATCCTGCTGCAAACAGCAGAAAAATGGCAGCTGGAATGGCCCATTTTAAGATTTTTCCGATCTTGCCTGCCGGAGGAATTTGATTGAGTTTATTTAGATCTATTGTTTCATTGCCGGAAAGATATCTTTTAATTCCCGGTGCATGGGCTGCCCCCACAACTGCCACAATTTTTTCACCCGGCGCTGTTCTGATTTTTTCTGCCAGGAACTGGTCCCTTTCATTGATCAGGGTTTTTTCAATAATGGGATGGGTCTTTTTAACATCCGCCAGAAGCGTTTGCAGGATATCTTCCTGTTTCATTTTTTCAATATCTTCTTCTTCAATATCATCCGAAGCACCAAAAGAGAAGAGAAGAGAAAACATAAGCTTTAGTTTTTCCCATAGCCCCATTCCTCTCCAGACTCTTGAAAGAGTGATCTGAATTTCACGATCCGATGGCACGATTACGGCATTAACTTTTTCCGCTGCAGAAATGGCATTGATCATTTCCTGACCCGGCTTGATTCCAAATTTATCGGCCATTTTTTTTTGGAAAGAGGCCAGAAGCAGGTTGATGAATAAAAGCAATGCCTTTTTTTCTTTGATAACCTTGACGATATCCATGTTTCTCCATCTGTCGGCATCTTTGAGTGATGCAAGACGTGTCTGGCAAAGTTCAACACAAACCGTGTCCGGAATTTGTTCATGGATGGTATCTTCCACAAGTTTGGCGCTCTGTTTTGACACATGGGCAGTGCCTATTAGAAGTATTTCTTTCCCATTGCAGGACAAACGGTCTATCATGCTCTCTTTTTCTTCTTTTTTACTTAGTTTATCCGGTTCGACCTGTTCATCCGATTTGACCATAACCTTAATTCAACCTTTTAAATCAATTAAAATAGAATCGTATTATAACCATTATTATATCCATGGCAATATAAAATCATCCAAATTCTTGACCTTGATAAACAGTTTTGGTATTCAGATCATTATGAAATCAATTGATGAACAGATATTAAGAGCAACAAAAGAGATGATCGTCAAATTCATTGAAATGGGAAGATTATCTCCATCAAATCTTCATGAAGCCTTTAAAGATATTTATGCGACGGTCAATGAAACCGTTAAAAAGAATGTGAGCGAAAAAGCCTCTTCTAATGACAAACAAGATTAGTGATACGGTTCAAAAAATAAAACTGGGGATAAGGAAGGGCTTAACAAAAGGATGGAAAGGTCTTGTCTGGCTGTTGAAGATTATCATTCCCATTTCTTTTGCTACCACCCTGCTGGTTCACTTTGAAATTATTTATAAACTTGATTTTCTGCTGACTCCGGTCATGACCTGGATCAGTCTGCCGGCATCGGCAGCCCTGGTTTTAATTATCGGTCTTTTTACCGGGATCTATGGAACGGTGGCTGCTCTTTCAGTCATGCCCTTTTCAATTGAGCACATGACCTTAATCGCCATTTATACCCTGATATCCCATAACATCATCCAGGAAAGCATCGTGCAGGGTAATTCAGGGATTAACACTTTTTTTGCGGCTTTTTTCAGACTGTTTATGGCGTTTGTGGTAACTTTTATCTGTGCAAAAATAATGGGTATAACCCCGGAAACAGGTGGACTGACCGGAGCAGAAGGCTTTGCCCGGGAACCCGTGCCGTTTATGGTTATGCTTAAAACCTGGGGGTGGGAAACCTTTAAGCTGATCATTCAGATTTTTTGTATAATCATGCCTCTGATGGTGATTCTGGAACTGGCTAAAACATTTAATATTATAAGTTTTATAACGAAAATGACATCTCCGGTTCTTTCAATTATGGGTTTGAACCGTTCAACCGGGATGCTATGGCTGACAGCATCTATTTTCGGACTGGCCTATGGGGCCGCAGTCATTGTTGAAGAGACACAGTCCAATGCGTATAAAAAAGAGGACTTAATCAAACTTCATCTTTCCATTGGGATTAATCATTCTATGATTGAAGATCCTGTCCTGTTTCTGCCTTTAGGGCTGCCGATATTCTGGCTATGGATTCCAAGATTGGCTGCCGCCATAATTGTTACCTGGCTTTATACGGTTTTTTTATCTGCAAGGAGGCATTATGCTAAACGAGCTTGCCATAAAAAACTTTGCAATCATTGATGATATACGAATTTCATTTAAAGACGGATTTTCTGTTTTAACCGGGGAAACCGGCACAGGTAAATCGATCATTATTGAGGCTGTCAATCTGCTGCTGGGATCCAGGGCATCGGCTGATCTGGTGAGATCAGGCTGTGACAGTGCAGAACTGGAAGCTTTTTTTGATCTTGATGAGTGTTCAAAAGCTGCAATGATTTTAGAAGAACAGGGCATTGATGGTTCTGACGGCTTAATTGTTCGCCGGGTCATCTCATCTTCAGGCAAAAGCCGTGTATTTATAAATTCAAGACTATCAACTCTGGATCTTCTAAAGCAGGTGACCCGTAATCTTGCTGGCATCTCAAGTCAGCATGCTCATCAGGGGCTTTTAAGACAAGAAAACCACCTGGATATTCTGGATGAATTTGCAGGGACGGTCATTTTAAAAAATGAAGTTAAAAATCTGTACCAGACCATTATTCCGTTAAAGAAAAAAATAAGAGAACTTACCAGGAGTCTGGATACAAAAAGAAAAGAACAGGATTTTCTTAAGTTTCAGATAACTGAAATCAGTGATGCCGTCATTTTGCCCAACGAGGATGAAGACCTTGAAAAGAAACGCCGGACACTCTTAAATGCGTCCAAAATATTTGAAGCAGTCAATCGTTCCATCCATGAAATTCATGACAGGGAAGGATCTCTTGTCGAGCGGCTGTCTTCTTTAAGAAATGATATGGAAAGAGTAAGCGAAACTGACGAATCCCTTGAAAAAATTGCCGGCCAACTGTCCTCAACTCTGTTTGATTTGCAGGATATAACCTCTGAATTAAGAGATTTTTCTTCTTTCATTGATCTTGACCCGACTTCCCTTGAAATGACGGATCAAAGACTGGATTTAATTTCCAGGCTGAAAAGAAAATATGGCGGAAGTCTTGATGCGCTGTATGATGAGTATGACGCTATGCAAAAGAGGTTATCCCAGACCACTGAGATTGAAAAGCAGATTAATATTTTCAAAAAAGATATAAAACAGGGTTTAAAAGAGATTCAGCAAAAGGCAGAATCGTTATCAGCCTTAAGAAAAACAGCAGGTGAAACCTTATCTATACATGCTAAAAATGAGTTGCATGCCCTTGAAATGGGGAAAGCCAAATTTGAAGTTGCCTTTTCCACTCAGAGCGCAGCAGATTCAGAAGATATCGCAACAGCCAGCGGGGAAAAAATAGGGCACAGCGGGTTGGATAAAGTCAGATTTTTACTCAGCCCAAATCCTGGCGAGGCTTTAAAGCCGCTTGTTAAAATTGCATCAGGTGGTGAGCTCTCAAGAATTGTTTTGGCATTAAAAGCGGTGTTATCAAAAAATCAATCTCTGGAAACATTGATTTTTGACGAAGTAGATGCCGGCATCGGGGGAGCAACATCTGAAAAAGTCGGTCTTAAATTAAAACAATTGTCACAAAAGCATCAGGTGATTTGTATCACACACCTGGCTCAGATTGCAAAATATGCTGCGAACCAGTTCAGGATATCCAAGGATGTAATCAATGGACGAACTTTTACAACCATTATTCCATTGAAAGAAGGGAAGACAAGAGTTGAAGAAATTGCCAGAATGATTGGTGGCAAGCATATTACAGACGCAACTCTGACCCATGCCAAAGAGCTGCTTGGTCAAGCTTCATCTTGACAAACAGCCATATATGGTTAAATTAAGAAATTATCAAAAATTCGGGATAAAGGAGTTGTTATGCCAATATATGAATTTAAATGTTCAAAATGTGAAGAATTTTTTGAAGTCATTGTAATGGGTTCAAATAAAAATGATATCGTCAGTTGCCCCAAATGCGAATCAAAGGAATATGAAAGAGTTGTTTCTAAAACCAATTTTTCCATGGGAAGCTCATCTGCCGGGCCATCTAAAGGGGTTCAAACCCAGGAAAGAGAATGTTCCGGTGGGTCCTGCAAAACCTATACTGTAGCAGGCGAGACAAAATAACAATAATAAAATTACCTGTTGACCTTAAGCTTTTCTCTGTTTAGAAATTTGATATAAAATTATTGCCGAACGAAAAAGGAGTCTTTGATGAATGAAGTTGCCAAACTTGTGATTGATGGAAAAGAGCTGATACTGCCTGTGATCGAAGGCTCAGAAGGCGAGAAGGCAATTGATATTCGAAGCCTGCGCCAGGCGACAGGGCATATTACATTTGATCCTGGATTTGGAAATACAGGAACCTGTAAAAGTTCGATTACCTATATGGATGGGGAAAAAGGAATCTTAAGATACCGCGGTATCCCCATTGAGCAGCTGGCCGAAAACTCAACTTTTGTAGAAACAGCATCTCTCTTGATCACCGGGCATCTTCCAACCCGAGAAGAATTGACCCGTACCAGTGTCTATTTGAATGATTTCTCTCCCTTGCATGAGAACATGAAAGCGTTTTATCGGAATTATCCTCCCAAGGCTCATCCCATGGGAATCCTTTCCGCCATGGTCAATGCAATGAGAAGTTTTTACCCTGAACTGATTGATATTGAAGAGGATATGAACAAAACCTATCTTCGTCTGATTTCCAAGATCAGGACAATGGCGGCAATGGCTTACAATATTTCACTGGGTGAACGGGCTGTCTATCCAAGACCCGATCTGTGTTATTGTGCCAATTTTTTAAACATGATGTTTGACAATGTAGTGGTTCCTTATCGTATAGATGATGACATGATCAAAGCCTTGAATGTCTTCTGGATTCTTCATGCCGATCATGAGCAGAATTGTTCCACTACGGCTGTAAGGGTTGTGGGCAGTGGTCAGGTCAATATCTATTCGGCGATTTCAGCAGGAATTTCAGCTCTTTGGGGCCCTCTGCATGGCGGTGCAAACCAGGCAGTGATCAATATGCTTGAAGAAATCCATAAAGACGGGATGACTGTTGAGAAGTGTATCTCAAAGGCAAAAGATAAAAATGATCCTTTCAGGCTTTATGGATTTGGTCACAGGGTTTATAAAACCTTTGATCCAAGGGCAAAGATCATGAAAAAAATGTGCGATATTCTCCTTGCAAAAATTAAAAGAAAAGACCCCTTGCTGGATATTGTCCAAAGACTTGAGGAAGCTGCATTAAATGATTCATATTTCAAAGAAAAAAATCTTTATCCCAATGTGGATTTTTATACTGGTATTGTATTACGGGCCATGGGGATTCCGACCAATATGTTTACGGTTATGTTTGCCATAGGACGCCTGCCGGGATGGATTGCCCAGTGGAAAGAGGATGTGGTTGATCCTGAGATGAAAATATCAAGACCGCGACAGATCTATACCGGCAGTCAGCTGATGAAATATGTCCCCATTGAGGATAGAGGATAATTCATCTACCCTAAGAATGCTTTGAACGCTTTAATGGTCTCATCAATATCATTTTTTGAGATATCCAGGTGAGTCACAAGTCTTAAATGACTATTTTTATCAATGATGATGCCCCTTTCTTTTAGAAAATTATAGAGCATGTCCATGTCTGACCTGACATCTGTAAAACTGATGTCTGCAAAAATGATATTGGTCTGGACCATCTGAAAGTCAATTTGAATTTCACTGATTTTAGATAACCCTTTGGCCAGGGCCAGTGCATTTTCATGGTCTTTTTCAAGCCGTTCAATATTGTTTGAAAGGGCAAAAATACCTGCGGCTGCAAGGATACCTGCCTGTCTCATGCCGCCACCCAGTATTTTGCGCCATCGCCTTGCCTTCTTGATCTGACCTTTTGATCCACAGAGAACTGATCCTACAGGCGCTCCCAGGCCTTTTGACAGGCAGCAGGAAACCGTATTAAAATTTTTTGTAATTTCCCTGACGTCAACCTTAAGTTTTACAGCGGCATTAAAGACCCTTGCCCCGTCAAGATGAAGCATTAAGTTCTTGTCAGTTGCAAATTGTTTTGCCTTTTCAAGATACACAAGCGGCAGGACTTTCCCGGCATGGGTGTTTTCAAGACATAAGAGTTTTGTATTGGCAAAATGATAATCATCCGGCTTTATAAATTGTGATACCTTTTCAAGGTTTAAGGTGCCATCTTTTTCAAAATCCAGGGGCTGGGGTTGAATGCTTCCAAATACAGCCGCACCGCCGCCTTCATACCGGTAGGTGTGGGCGAGCTGTCCCACAATATATTCATCGCCTCTCTCGCAATGGGTCAGCAGGGCCAGAAGATTGCTCTGGGTACCGCTTGTACAGAAAATCGAATCTTGTTTTCCCAGCATTTCTGCTGCCAGGGACTCAAGTTCATTTATGGTGGGATCTTCTCCATACACATCATCGCCCACCTCAGCCTTCATCATGGCTTCCAACATGGCAGCCGAAGGTTTTGTAACGGTATCGCTTCTTAAATCAATCTGTTTCATTATTTTTCTCCAGTTTTTACAACTATTGTGTGGTCTGTCATTACCATATTTTTATCAGATTTTCCATAAATGCTTTTGGATCAGTCAGGGCAATCGCATGGAAAATATAATATTATATCAAAATTAAATAATTATAAAATTTTAAACCATGGTCGAGAAAATTCAAATGCAGTGTATACCATATATGGTATTTGTGGAATTTTAGAAAAAGTGAGTTTACACGTTATAGTTCCCACCCAGGGGTCGATGCGGATCAGCCACTAATGTTTTTGGAAGTTATCACCCTATTTTCAATCTTACTCGTAATCATATATACCATCAATAAACGCTAGAACATCGAAAGAATAAATCATATTTATACATTTCAATTAAGGGCTTTATCTATAGTAAACCATTGCTATTGGTATCTTTATACGAAATGGGAAAATCTAAACCAGAATCAAGAAACTGTTGCATGATTTTTCATCGTTGGCGGTGGTTTCTGGCACAAAAATTAGCGCCAAAGGAGAGTATCAGATTGAAGAGCCAGTAGGCCGGATACAGGCACGATCGCCATCTCCCTGGTAAACGAAAACGATGAGATCAGGTCTCACCATTTTCATTACTGTTGCCATGGCGGACGCGCGGTCGTGTGCTACTTTCTGGAAGTCAAAATTTCAGTGTTTGAATTTTTCTTCATGCTTCTTTTGTCAAAAAAGAATTTTTTATCTGTTTATTTTTTTTAATTATCGGATCGATGATTGGCCGACAAATTTCTCGAAACCGTGGCGTAGTGTTTAATTGTTCATGTCTGTATACTTAAATAGATTATTTATATTTATTTTATATATTTTAGGAAAAGTTTTTTTATAAAATAACTCTTGACAGAAAATATTCTATGTATAATAAAGAATTACAGGAATATTTATTTTTAAATAATTTTGACAAAAAGATGCCACGAAATTTTTAGATATAATCGAAATGTTACACATAGGAATTTTTTGACCGGTAACTGGCGTACCATGGAATGATCGATTACAAACCTTGACAGTTGCATCAAATGAGGCTTTTGTTTGATTTTAGTCATTAAAACGATTGTGCTCCATATTAGTTGCATTTGAAGAAGATTTTTAGTTTTTAGCCAAGACTTTTTAAGAGAGTTACCCAAATTAATCTAACTTTAAATTAGGAGGAAAAAAATGAAAAAAGTATTAATTTCTTTATTTACGATGGCTTTTCTTTTGGTATCCGTGCCTGTATTTGCAGATGATATTGAACTGGCCAAAAAGTCAACTATTGAGTCAATTCTTCAAAGTAAACAGCTCCGTGTTGGTTTTGAATCCGGTTACTTTCCGTTTGACATGACCACTAAAGCTGGTAATTTCATGGGATTTGATATTGATCTTGCAAAAGCGCTTGCCAAATCAATGGGTGTAAAATGGGTTCCTATGAACACAGCATGGGATGGGATTATTCCAGCGCTTGTGACCGGTAAGTTTGATATTATTATTGGCGGTATGACAGTTACCCAGGAAAGAAATTTAAGCATCAACTTTACTAACCCTTATATTGTTGTCGGACAGGCAGTTCTTCTAAATAAAAAGCATGCCGGCACAGTAAAATCCTACAAAGACCTGAATGATCCGAAATACACTATTGTTTCAAAAATTGGAACAACCGGTGAACAGGCTGCCCAAAAACTGATCTCAAGAGCAAATTACAAATCATTTGAAGCAGAAGCAGAAGCCGCTATGGAAGTTATCCAGGGGAATGTAGATGCATTGATCTATGATCTTCCCTTTATTGAAAGAATTCAGGCCCAGCATGGCGCAAACAAAACGATCGCCCTTAACACCCCTTTTACCTATGAACCGCTTGCAATGGCCATCAGAAAGGGTGATCCTGATTTCATGAACTACCTGAATAACTTTTTACAGCAATATAAAGGTGACGGGCTGTGGCAAAGATCATATAATAAATGGTTTAAGAGCACAGACTGGTTTGATAAAGTTGGCGAATAATTTGTTTATATATATGTAATATTCAGGGTCGGCAGGAAAATTTCTTGTCGGCCCCTTTTTTTGATTACTCCAAGGATTAAGGTAATAAAAAATAAATGGACTCAAAAATATCCAATATTCAAAGGCTGAGCAATCCAAGGGCTTATTCATTTTCAGTGGCAGGTTTTGTTGCACTGATGCTGCTGGTGATCGGATCAGTATATTATGCAACCTATACGGTTGATTATATCTGGCGTTGGTACAAGCTTCCCACGTACTTTGTGTACAAAGAAACAGTGAAAGTTTATTCTGATTCCAATGGTGAAGTAAAGGAGATCAAGGCAAACGGTGATAAATTTGATGTGGTCATTACTGATGATTTAGGCGATCATACCTTTACTTTTCCTGCCGACTCATTTGATTTTGATGAAGGCGATTTCACCTCACCCGGAGATAAACTTGCTGAATATGAAGGCGGCTGGAAGCCGGGTCTCATGGCAATTGGTTTATGGATCAC
>Ga0164318_10007090_pt1 | contig 10872 bp, 16 predicted proteins | sample GuaBasSedimGuay9_FD_113734 | JGI IMG/M metagenome (GOLD analysis project Ga0164318, IMG submission 113734) | Subseafloor sediment microbial communities from Guaymas Basin, Gulf of California, Mexico - Guay9, Core 4571-4, 0-3 cm | ecosystem: Environmental > Aquatic > Marine > Hydrothermal vents...
TACAATGAAAAAGACAAAACATACAAAAGCTTAAGAATACTAAAAACAGAAACAGGAAATATAGTGCTACAAGCGAGGGATGGGCAAACAGGAGGAGGAAGTCAGCAAATAACATTTCAACTGAACGAGCAAGAAATAGCACTGCTAAGTATCAAGTTGCAGAAGTTACTATGAAAATAATGACTGAAAAGCAGGCAAAAGAATACTACAAGCTGACAGTGAAAATATTTGAAATACTAAAAGGTTTAGAGCCAAGTGAAGCTTTTTTTGTGCTAGAGACTACAAAACAAGCATACTTAATGACACATGTGACAAAAGGAATGCTAGATCTTTTAGAGAAGTTTGCTTTAGAGAAGTTTGCAGAATAGATTTGGTTAGGCAAAGTAAAGAAATCTGATTCGTTTTGTTTTCTTTTTATTCTTACAACAAATATATAATAACAAAAAGACTGAGATTCCACAAATAAATAACAAGCCATCTCAAGTATTTATTCCTAATTTTATTGTTGCTGTAGATGTAGTAATCTAACATTTTTCTGGCGGGCTGTTTGGGGCTTCATTATTCAAACACATCGGCAAACCATTTTCTTAGTAATTTTTTCACAGTTATTTTTTTAATCTCATTTTCAGGACCTATGTTCCATTCTTTCCATTCTTCAATTTCTTTTAATAATCCTTGAACTGCCGATTTTACATCTTGAAATCTAAATTCTCTATTACGAATTAATTCTCCATCAAATTCCACTAAACATTCTTGAGCTTTACCCTTCAGCGGTTCATTCTTCATATTCCAAAGCGTTGTTTGAGCTTATCTTTACCCCATTTTCGGTAATATTCGGTGAAATCTTTCTTTTCCCAAGCATTCAGTAAGTCCATAAATCTTTCACGATTAACTTTAAATAATATTTTCATTGCATCAAAAGCTCTCTTATCTCCTCTTTTTACTCTCTCTAAAACCAATTCAAGATTTTCTTCAACAAATCCCCAAGTCAAAACCAGCTCAACCATTCTCTACCCTTCTCGGTTAAACTCCATTTTATAATCCGCTTAGGATTTCCTTCTTCTACCTCGTAGAAATCTAAAAAACCAAGTTGCGATAGTGTATATAACTGAATCTTCACAGTTTTTAAGCCGAGTTTGACCTTGTTCGCAACTTGAGAAAGCGTAACTTCAACAGTATCATCTAAAGTACCATTTGCGTAGCACAAATCTTTAAAAGTCTTGAAAATACGATATCTTCTCTCATCAATACAACTCATCGCTATTTCCTTAATTAATTTTTTTCCTCTTTCCAATTGTCCACCAGAAACAATTAAATAACTAATCAACATCTTTTTGAGCATGTTAAATATTCTGTCAGGATCTTCAGGATAAGTGAAGCCGATAGGTTCCCCTGTATAAGCATCAGCGTGCACTTCTGCTCTAAAGACACTGACAAATTCTGCTAATCTTTTAACATAAGATAATGTTTCTCTGTTTAGTCCTGGCAAATTATCACAGTCAAAAGAATTCGTATCAAAAAACATCTTCAGAGTATTTCTGTACTGATCTAATATATATTTTGCGTCTTTATTGTCAAGGAGATAATCAAAATCTTTGGAAATCCAGTAATCAGCTCTGTAGAAGATGTGACGAGTACCTAACTGCTGGAACAAAGTGATTTGGTTGTCAATATCTGGAGTAGTGCAGGCTAAAAGCGAAACATACAGATCTTTGTATTCTGTTCTCTTGCCAGAGCCGTATTTATTAACAGCGTATCCATCATAAAGATCTCTGAACTGACTCCAAATCATTTGCTTTTCCTGAGGGTGCAAGCAAAGAAACTGGGAAAAATCAGGCACTAATACAAGTTTTCCATTCATATATACAACTTCGTCAACTTCGTTTTTCTGTCCGCTGACTAATGTTCTTGAGGTTATGCGGTTTAGAAGATAAACCTCTGGAAAATCTTCAAAAGGCTTGATGTGAAAGGTTTTTCCGAAAGATGAAGGAGCCACAATAAAAAGCCAAACAGGGTTTTGTCTCTCCAATTTATGAGAAATATAGTGTGAGAGAATTATCTCAAGTAAATTAGTATCAGAGACACTGAATAATTTTTTATAAACCGAAAGGAGCTCCGAGAAACTAACTCTGAACATTCTTAAGTTTATTGTTATTACTCCAAAACCAAGCAAGATAATTAATTAAATCAGCATAACTATTGATAAAAGGATACTCCTTACGCAGGATTTGGAGAATTCTATCAAGTTCTGCTTTGGTTTCTCTCGTTATGCCAATAGTAGTAATTTTGTTCATAATTACTATTTATAAACTTTTTATAAATAAAGATTTCTGTCCTGTATAATATATTTTGAATTACAGCCATCTATTCGTTAAAATATTAAAGATTAGAATATATAGGGGTTCTCACCAAATTAGTATAAAGGTATATATTTATTTTTTTTAGATACACTTATACTATTCAGGTGAGATTATCTAAACCTTAATATTTTAAGGATAACGGCGAAAGTCAGCATAAACCGACAATTTTCACCTTAATAATTTTATAAATGGCTTCTAACGTGGCTCTTGGTGGAATTTGGTGGAATTTTTTTAAAGTCCACCTCAACACACACCACAACCACCACAGATCAAGCGAAGCAACGCAAGACCATGCTTCGCATAGGCTCCCCATCTATATTCTGCATAATATATTTCCAACTACACAACCTTAATTTCCGATGGAGATATCACAAGATAATGGAAAAAGGCGGGGCTTCGGCGGAGTGGAGCAAAGCTCCACTCCTATGCTCAGCCCCGCCAAAGAAGAGCTCCACTCCTCGGCTCGGCCTCTTCGAGGCCTCGTCGGAGTGGAGCAATACAATAAAATAAACAATACGTAACCCTCGTCGGAGTGGAACCCAAAGGGTTCCACTCCTCGGCTCGGGTTACGAATATAATAAAATACCAAGGGCGGAGCCCTCGCTTCGCTCGGGCTCCGCCCAAAGCTACGATTGAAGACTCAAGATTTGCGATTAATGATTGTTGGCGGGTGGCTGGTGGCCCAACGGGGGAAGCAGGTGGCCGATTGGATTGTTGGATTGTTGGATTATTGGATTGTTGGTTTGTGGTTTACAGTTCCCAGACTGTTGGTTTGTTGGACTGCAGTTCAATATTTTTTCCCACCACCCCAATATAAAATGCCACTTACGTGGCAACAAATAATTCAACCCCAATCACCTCCGATAAGTGGAAAATCTATCGGTTTTTTTGGTAAGGGTGCGTCAGTCCTGAAAAGCTACGCCAGACCATGCCAAAGCTACGCCAGTTCCCATCGTTTCCCTTTATATCTTATAATTTTATATTATGGCGAAGCAGAAACATTTTTTTTTAAAATTAGGTTCAATCTTAGGCAACATAAAGAAGAAAGATAAAGACTTGTTTGATGCATGGTGTGATTTATGTGCAAGCATGGATATCAACACAGTTGACAGAATGCAACAACTTATGGCTTGGGATTTGGAAACTGGAGGAGTTAATCTCAAAAGAGTCGGAGCTGTAAAGAAAGCAATGGAACTCGGAAAAGAGGAACAAGAGATAAATCACATGCGAGAATTAAGTGAAATAGCAAAACAAGCAATAATAGACAATGTAAAAATTCAACAAGATTTCAGTCAACAACTTAATGCTATGCTTCAGAATTACAATTCACAATTTTTAAGCTTACAGAAAGCAATGCAAGAGCTTACGAATCAACTACAAATGATCCAAGAGCAAAGAAAACTTTTAGAGCAAGAAGCAGTCAGATTGGATATGAAGGAGAGAGAATTAGCAGAAAGAGAGAAAAGACTTAGCAAGAAGAAGGAATAAATTTATTTTTTAATTTTTAAAAAAACGCAAAAAATCAAACTTTAGGACGCAATGTTACTGTTGGCCTCACTGTTGGAATTGGAGCAGTCTTGCCAGTAACGCTCACAACATCTATTCGCAACCTGATAACCTTGTCCTCGTAAGGTATTTCTACTTCTACCATAATATTTATGGGAAATCTGAAATATTTAGGAACAACTTTTGATAACGAAAAAAGAAAACTCTGGGTAAAGATTAGAAACGATGGTTCATTCACAGAAGCAAGAACAAAAGTACAGTTTTATTTAGAAGGTGGCTATCAAGGAGGATATCAGAAAGATGTGAAAGTAGCAGAAGGCCAAACAGTGCAAGCAGAATTTGATTACCCACCAGCAGATGTAGATTCAGCGAAAATAGACATAACAGACGCAAGAACAAAAGCACATATAGGAACTTGGACTATTGAGTTAAAAGAAGTAGAAACAAAATACACACTTAGCGGATATGTCAAAGACACAGAAGGAAACCCAATTGCCTATGCGACAGTAGATGCATTCGGAATAGAAACAAAAACAACAGCAGCAAATGGATACTACAAATTTGACTTTGACCAAGGCTACAGCGGAGAAGTAACAGCAAGCAAGCCAGGATACAAATCACAAACAAAAACAATCACGCTCGCCGAAGGAATCAATAATTTGGATTTCGAACTGGAAAAAGAAACTCCTTCCCCGCCACCTGAAAAACACAACCGAATTTACGGAGTAGTGAAAGGACCATTGGGAGAACCCGTCCAGTATGCGACAATAACCTTTGGAGGAAAAACAGCAGTAACAAACAGCGCAGGAGAATATGAGATTTTAGATGTTTGGTACTCTGGAGAAATTGTCTGCCAAGCTCCTGGATATGAAACAACGAGTAAAATAATAGAAGCTCCATTAGAAGGAGATTTGGAAGTTAATTTCACATTATCGCAAAAACCATCTGAAGTTCCAGAACTTGATGTTACTCCCCTTATTTCTCCGTTGCAGGGTGTAGATGCAAAATTACAGACATTTCCAGCAACAGCAGAATTAGCAAAACAGCAGCTCCAAACCGAAAGAGTCCAAGGAGAACTGGATAAAACACTTTTAGCAACAGCTCTGCGGCAGGTAGGTTTAGATGATTGGGCAGATAAATACGAGGAAATTTACAACTGGTTAACGGAAAATTTCGGAGCAAGTGTAAGAGATCCTATCACAGGAGAAGAAAAGAAAGCAATAATTCTGACAGCAGGTTTCACAGCAGGTTTAGGAGGTTTAGCAGAAAGGTTAGGATTAAGCACAGCAAGAAGTGCATTAGCGAGAGCAGGAGGAGCAATTGCAGGTGCAATTGGAGGATTGAAAGCAAGCAATCTCATAAAGGGCATTACGGGTGTAATGGGCACAGTGATTTTTGCGGAATTCATCTGCGAGGAAGCAGTCCAGACAGCAGGAATGGGGGTTTATCAAGCAATACAAACAAGAAACACAGAAGTGATAAGACAAGCAATACAAAACTACAAGAATATCCTTAATGCATGCAAAACAATTCACGAGCATGTGAAATACTTAGATCCAATAGGTTTCAGTTTTGACGCATTTTTCCAAGCAGCGGAAGATAACGTAACAAATTACGAGATAGTTTTGGCGCATTTTGAGGAGAAAGAGAATTTTGGAAAATTGAAGATAACAAGCAAACCGAGTTACGCTGAAATTTGGATAAATGATGAACCTTCAGGTTACTTAACGCCAGAAACTTTGAAAATGCCTGTCGGAGTTTACAAGATCACGGTAAAGTTGGCGGGTTATCACGATAAGGTTTTCGAGCATGTGGAAATAGAAGCAGACAAGACAACAGAATTAAGAGCAGAGTTAGAAAGAATGAAGATTGGATATTTACAGATAAGATCAAGACCAAGCCAAGCAGCAATATACATAAACGGAATTGATACCAGGTTGTTGACTCCGCAGAAGTTTGAATTAGAAGAAGGCACATATGAGATAACTTTAAAGTATCGTGGCTACAAAGATAAAGTGTTCACTGTGGATATAAAAGAAGGCGAAACAGTAGAGAAGTTTTTAAGATTAAACAGAGAATAAAAAACTTTAAATATATATAAAACAAAAGATAATTATGGGCGTATTAGAAAGATTAGGGGAAATTGCGACAAAATATGCACAAAGAGCTGTAAATGCAGCTCCTGAGTGGGCAAGAAATGCTGCTCAGAATGCTGACAAGTGGGAAAGAAATGCAAAAAGTGCTGATGCAGAAAGAAATTACGCTACTGGAGTTCAATTAGCAGCTCAGAATCAGTTAAGGCTTAGAGGTTTGCAAAACGTAAGTGCACAAGATTTCTCTGCAGCAGTTTCTGGAGCTCAAGATGTTTATGCTTACAAAGTTAGCATAGCATCTCCGAAATGGCAAACCAAATTTGAACCATATGCTCAAGAATTGGATAGAGTTGTCCCAACTCTTCCTGCAAGAACTCCTGGTAATCCAAGAGAGAATGTTATAAACAGAGTTGTACCTATTGCTGAAGCACTACATGCAAAGAAAGTTGGTGGAGCAGTTTCAAGAGCTTTAGGACCTACGGCAACTCCTACAGCTCCGAGATATCCTTTCGGTAGGAGGTAATGAACCATGGCAGACAAGATTTATTATGATGTGGTAGCCACAGGTACAAGCAACACAACACACAGCTTTTTCACTCACACAGAAAAAAGTGATGGAAAAACTACAACGAATTTAACAGAAGCAAACAAATTGGATAGAGATTTTGTGCTAAGAAGATTGGTTTTAATGCCTGCTGGAGACATTGGAGTAGCAGATGCAATAAAACTAACAGAAAAAAGTGTGATAGAAATAAAAATAAACAACCAGAGAGTTGCGATAATTCCAACGTTTGAAGCTTTGGCATCTTCTGGTATAGAATTTTATCCTGACTCTGGTTCAACAGGAACAAGCACTTACACAAAACTAAGCGATGTTTTGGGTGGATATGAATTTAGCGAACCAATAACGATTCCAGCAAACACAAAGTTTGAAGTAGATCTATACTGTGCGAGTGCATTTTCAGCAGACACAAATCTAACCGTAGAACTAATCGGAACTGAGTAATTATTTTGTTTTTTTGCTTCTTATGATAAAAACACTTCTGGACTACAGGAGAACTTATATAAAAGATTACGAAATTGTGGAGTTTGTAAGGCCTTTGTATAGATATGATAGAGTAGATGACGCAGTGGATAAAGTATTTATGTTAATATATAAAAGATAATTATGGTATTCGCAGTTAAAGCTGGGAGTAAAACACTCTCTGCGAATGGGAGTGGAACTATAAGTATAGATGTAAGCGCAGGAAGAACTTTCGTAATAAACAGAATAACTTTCAACTCAACTGGAACATTTAATATCACAGAAATAAAAGACACAGCAGAAAACTACAACTATGTAACAGGATCTCTAAAATCAACCACACTAAAAAATAAAGCAAATGCAAATGTAATTGAGATAGATCCACCAATTACAGTAACAGGAGATTCTTCACTTGTAATTAATGTAACAGACACATCAGGAAGCACAAACACAGTAGACATAGCAGTTTGGGGAGACGAAACAGGTAGATAAATAAAAGTAAAGTAAATTATGGCAGAATATAAAAAATATCAAGAGCTAACTTTTGATTTAGGAACAGCAAGAACAGACGAAGAACTGGAAATAAGAGGAGATTTTATTTTAGTTGAATATTTAGATGGAGATGCAAGTATAAAATTAGATAATCCTGGGCATGATGCTATAGATCTTACCAAGGTAAAGCAAATTAAGACATCTCCAGAATTCTTTGAGAAAATATATATAACGAACACAGCACAGAGTGGAAAAACTTTAAAACTATTGATTGGTGGAGCTGCGAGTTTTACTGCTACTGGCCCAGAATCTATAGGTTTGTATTTTGATGACGAGTTCACAAATACAGCGAAAGTAATTACAGGCTCAGAATATAAAGATTACGTGGTAATGAATTCTGTTTCGGTAGACGCTGGAGCTATCGTTACTCATACAGGAATAGATGTTAGCAGATTTAAGAAAATAACAGTTTTGGTATCTACTACTGACGATTTCACAATATATGTTCAGGTTTCTGATGATAATTCTAACTGGTATGACATAAAAACAGATGCAGATGGAGATATATCTTATAACTGCAATAATGAGAAAATAGCATTTAAAGTAGAACACTTTAGTAAGTATATGAGAGTAGTAGCAAAGAATAATGCAGCTTCGGCTGCAACGATATATTGCGTAGTTTCGTGTCAAATATGATAGAGAAAAGAGACATCTGGTTTTTGGTGGGCGTAGCGTTGATTTTACTCGCTATTTTAATGTTTTGGGGAGTGGTGAGAGCAGCTCCGAGTTACAGCAATGTTGGGCAAAATGATACTTATCTTGGAATGAATGAAAGTATTGAGTTGAGAGCAAAATGGACTCCCGAACCAGCTCCATATGATGTAAGCAAAGGTTATTTGTACAAATATATAAGTGTAAGCGATTCGTCTTTGCAAGATGTAGCGTTCAACAATGATGGAACAAAAATGTACGTGGTTGGAAATGGTAATGATAGAATTTACGAATATAGTTTGTCAACACCTTATGATATTTCTACAGCCACATACAATGATTATTTAGATGTAAGTGGACAAGATGCGGGTCCTAAATGTATAACTTTTAACAATGATGGAACAAAACTATATTTGTCAGGAACACAGAATCAAAGAGTTTATGAATATAATTTATCTACAGCCTACGATATTTCCACAGCTACATATAATGATTATCTAAGCGTAGGCATTGCTGCAGGTATAGCGTTTAACAATGATGGAACAAAACTCTATGTAGTGTTTAGTACATACACATACGAATATAATCTATCTACGCCTTATGATATAAGCACAGGAGTCTATAACGATAATTTGACAACAAGTGCTCAAGATTCATACATGCATGGTATAGCGTTTAATGATGATGGAACAAAATTATATTTAAGCGGTATGGACAATGACTGCATATATGAGTACAACTTATCAACCCCATATGACATATCTACAGGTGTTTACAACGATATGCTAAATGTAAGTAGCACAATTAATTATATAAGAGGTATTACATTTAGTGGAACTGGTGATAGAGTATACATAGTTGATGATTCCACCAGCCAGAAAGTTTATGAATATTACTTAGCAAATTACACACTTGACACAGCAGTTTTAAGTGTGAATATCTCAGGTTCTTGGGAAAATGTTTCAACAATTTATATGAATTCAGGAATACCTAATTGGAGTAACTTTAGTTACTCGCCTGCAATATGCAACAAAGTAGTGGGTTGGAAAATCACAGTAAACGACAGCTCAGGAGCAAGCAACACAACAACAATCGGAACTTTCTATGTAATGCCTTACATTTACCAAGGCCAAGGACTAACTGCAACATGCACAAACAAACACAACGCAACAATAACCCCAAGCACAACAGGAGATATTAATGCCACATTCTTAGCTCCTTATATTGTGAGAAACGCAACATTTAAGGAATGTAGCTATGAGATTACAGAAGGAGCAGACAGAGTAATAATAACAAACGCAACAGAGTACTGCAACATCACAGTAATAAACTTAGATGCGGAAAGCGGAACAAGTTTCTATCTGCAAGAGTATGTAGGTTTAAGTGCATTCCCACCTCCAAACCTACCAAGTGCTATTGCTGCTACTGGATTAGTTATTATTGTGATCTACTCAATCACAACGAGAAGAAGGTAACTTTATCAATAAATATATATAATTATGCCAGAAGAACCAGACAGTTGGATTAAGAAAATATTTGGGGGAATAAGGAGAAGTGTACTATTTCTACTAACAATATTGCTATTGGCAGCAGTGGTATTTGAATTAAAAGTTCCAGACCAAGTATGGAATATAGTGATGATGGTATATGCTTTCTACTTTGGCTCTAAAGGAACTGAATATGTCAAGGATATAAAAGATTTAGTAGCAGAGAACAGAAAAATAAAAGAAGAAAAGATAAAAGTAGAGAAAGAGAAAGAGGAATGCGAGGAAAAGAACAACATAAAGGTTGTGGAGGTAAAGTAGCATGGATGGATTAACAACAGCAGCGATTTTAGGAGGATTTATAACGACTTGGGTTCAGTTAATAGCATTGAATTACAAAATAGGAAAATTGGAGCAGAAGATAGAGATGATGAATAACAAAAATAAAAAATAATTATGCAGCCCCCTGAAGAAGAGTAGATAATGTCCCGCCGAAGGGAAGAGAAAAAATTAGTAGAGGAATTTATAAAGAAATCCGAAATTCCTGGAAGATATGAGGTGGAAAAGCCTATACCGAGAGAAAGAGTGGTGGGAAAAAACAAAGTGGTCCATAACGTATTATCTGGGTTATTCAGCTTACGAGCAGACATTTTTATCAAGGGAGATGATGGATTGGTGTATATCGTTGAGGCAAAAACGAGAATGAATCCATCGCAGCTTGGACAATTGCTTTGCTACAAGCACTTATTGATCAAGAATCTTGGGATAGATGAAGATAAAGTAAGATTGATTGCGTTAGTGAGAAAGAAGAATGAGTTAGAAGAAGTTTTTAAGGAATATGGGATTGAGATAGTGGAATTGAACAGTGTTCAATAAAAATTCGGGATAATTTTATAATCCCACCCACCACCCCAACAACAACCCACGCAAGAACCTGCCCATACCTTAAATGGGCAGAACCTTGCTTCATTATCAGGGGCTTCGCCCCTGAACCCCAGAATTAATGGAAAAACGGCGGGTGGTGGGGGTGCAACGCTTATTTATGCAAGTAAACAAACGCTTAAATAGTGTTGTTTAGAAAAGTAAATAAAAGAAAAATCACGAACGAATATAACTATCATCTAACTGCGCTAAGTATCTGCACATTTCTATAAAGTTGTTGAACACAATTTCACTATCTTCTGCTACATCTGTTAGTATGA
>Ga0164318_10007092_pt1 | contig 10868 bp, 8 predicted proteins | sample GuaBasSedimGuay9_FD_113734 | JGI IMG/M metagenome (GOLD analysis project Ga0164318, IMG submission 113734) | Subseafloor sediment microbial communities from Guaymas Basin, Gulf of California, Mexico - Guay9, Core 4571-4, 0-3 cm | ecosystem: Environmental > Aquatic > Marine > Hydrothermal vents >...
CCCCGGCATCCTATGATCCAGCCCTGCCCGGAAACCAACCCCTCGACCCGATGCCCAAACAGAAGTGTCAGACGGTCTCTATGGGCGTGCCTCTCGAGGAAAGTCGCTATCGCCTCGGTCAGGTGATGTCCTGTGCCCCAGATCATGTGAAAACGGGGCACCGAATTTCCAGGGATAAAGAGCCCTCGTTCAACCCAATGAACAACCGGGAAAAAACCAACTCCTTTGGGTTTCAGCCAGTGATAAACATGCTCCAGCGATTGCTCGACATACAGGTCCGCCCAGCGCCGCGGCCACTGGTCTCCGGTCTCGAACTCGGCAAATGAGTACCAGTCCCGCCGCGCAAGTTCGACCGAATCCCGGATACCGCCCCGCCTCTGCTCCGGAGTGTCGACAAAGAACATCCCGCCGAAACTCTCTTTGGCCAAACCACCGAAGTTTTCCTCGAGATCCCGATCGACGATGATGACCTTCCGGCCGGCATCCAGGAGTTCTGCCGCAGCAACCATTCCGGCCAAGCCACCCCCGATGATCACGACGTCACACTGGTATTTCTTCGCCATACGCCACCTCAATTCAAGAGTAACGGATTCAGTCACTCATCCACGAACTACTTTGGACTTACGAGGCTTTTCGTGGAAGAGCGGCTTTCGGATCGGCACTAAAATCACCATAACTGATTCCCGTCGCACCGGCCAATGTAGACTATGCCGAAGTCCGGTAAGCCCGGACCAAGGAGAGTCCTGATGTCGAAAGCATTTTTTCCGATGGCGCTCGTGCTTGTCGCAGTCTGTATTCCAAGCAGCAGTTGTAAAAAGCCGGAGTCCGGCGGACCACCCGTGGCGGTGAGGATTCCCCACACCCTGACGGCCCATGGTGTCGAACGAGTGGATGACTACTACTGGCTGAAAGAAAGAGACAACCCAGAAGTCATCGCCTACCTCGAGGCCGAGAATGCCTTCACAGCGTCAACGCTCGCGCACACCGAGCCATTGCAGAAAGAACTCTTCGACGAGATCGTTGGAAGGATCAAACAAGACGACCAGTCCGTGCCGTATTTCGAGAACGGTTACTTCTACTACGACCGCTTTGAATCCGGTGGGGAGTATCCGATCTACTGCCGTCGGATGAAAACCATGGACGCTGCGGAAGAGATCATCCTCAACATCAATGAACTCAGTGAAGGCCACGAGTACTTTGATGTCCGGGGCCTCAAGGTCAGCACCGACAACACGCTTTTGGCATTTGCGGAGGACTCGGTTGGACGACGCCTCTACTCCCTTCGTTTCAAAAACCTGGACACAGGTGAAATCTACCCGGATCTCCTGCCGAAGGTCACGGGCAACGTTGTCTGGGCCGGCGACAATAGAACCGTGTTCTACACCAGGCAGGATCCGGAGACTCTCCGGTCCCACCGGGTCTTTCGCCACGTCCTTGGAACCGATGGCAGTGACGACGTGTTGGTATTCGAAGAAGAGGACGAGACCTTCAGTTGTTCAGTACAGAAGACAAAATCAAGGCGATACGTCGTCATCCACTCCCACTCGACACTCTCCGACGAGGCCCAATACCTCGACGCCGACAATCCGACAGGTAGTTTCACGACGTTCCTGCCGAGGACGCGCGGTCACGAGTATTCGATCGATCACTTCGGAGACCGCTTCTTCATCCGGACCAATTCGGACGCCGTCAATTTCCGGCTGATGTCGGCGCCGGTCGCTGACACCGAACAATCCCGGTGGGAGGAGGTCATTCCCCACTCAGAAGACACCTTTCTCGAGACATTCGAGATCTTCAGAGACCACCTGGTCGTTGCCCAACGTCAGGACGGTCTGGTGCAACTACGGGTGATCCCGTGGTCAGGAAACGATGGTTACCTCGTTGAATTTGATGATGCCGCCTATGACGCATGGATCGGCGTCAACCCGGAATTCGACACGACGACCCTGCGCTACGACTCCTCTTCCTTGACCACTCCGCATTCGGTCTTTGACTTCGACATGGTGAACCGGACCCGCACTCTGTTGAAACGAGACGAGGTACTCGGAGGATTCAACCCCGATGACTATGTTGCCCAGCGCCTCTACGCAACCGCCAGGGACGGCGTTGATGTCCCGATCTCCCTGGTTCGACGAGCGGATTCCGGAGACGGGCCGCTGCCTCTCCTGCTCTATGCCTATGGCTCGTACGGTTATTCGATGGATCCCGCCTTTCGATCGGACCGCCTGAGTCTGCTTGACCGCGGCTACACCTTCGCCATAGCCCATGTTCGCGGTGGGCAGGAGTACGGGCGGCGGTGGTACGAAGACGGCAAGTTGCTCCACAAGAAAAACACCTTCACCGATTTCATCGACTGTGCCGATTTCCTGGTGAATCATGGTCTGACTACCTCGGATGAACTCTTTGCCATGGGTGGCAGCGCCGGAGGTCTCCTGATGGGCACCATCGTCAACATGCGCCCCGATTTGTTCCAGGGCGTGGTCGCCCAGGTTCCCTTTGTCGACGTCATCACCACGATGCTCGACCCCGACATCCCCCTGACCACAGCAGAATATGACGAGTGGGGCAACCCCAACGAGAAGGAAAATTTCGACTATATGATGTCCTACTCGCCCTACGATCAGGTGAAGGCCCAGGATTACCCCACGATGCTGGTCACTGCCGGTCTGCACGATTCCCAGGTCCAGTACTGGGAACCGGCCAAATGGGTCGCCAAACTCCGATCACTGAAGACTGACGACCATGTCCTCCTCCTCCATACCAACATGGATGCCGGGCACGGTGGCGCCTCCGGTCGCTTCAAACAGTACGAAGAGACGGCGCTGACCTACGCCTTTCTGTTGGACCAGATCGGTGGGAGTGACGGCAAGTAACCGAGCGAAGCTGATCCAAAGGTATGAGCCGGGAATCTATCCACTAAGGACACGAAGATTCACGAAGGCTATTTTTTGAGTGTGCCTTCGTGTCCTTCGTGGATTGTCTATTTGTGTTTCCCCTTCGGGCTAAGACTCTACCTTTATGCTCTGGTATGTTCGTGGGTTTGTCGCTCACGGCAAAGGCGGGACCTTTTCGGCTCCGGCTCTGCTGGCTGGGGTCCTTGAAACCCCCTCGATCGGAATCCGTACCGAACACGGAACGATTCTGAGATCAAGGAGGCTTCAATGCCGGCATTTCTGCTTGTCCTGCTCGTCATCCTCACTCCTGTTGGAATAGTTTCCGCAGAGGAAACGACTCAGACGGACTGGTCTTCGGGCCCCGCGATTGAGGACCCAAGTGCCACCATTGGAAACGGCTTCACAGAATCGTCCGGCATCTCCTGGTTGACGATTCCCGGACAGATGGTTCTTTCCTCCCAACCACTCGCAACCCCGGTCAAACACCTGATCGCCACCGGTCACGACGGCGCCTATGGGCTTTACGCCACCGACTTCGATGGTGATGGTGATATCGATGTCATCGGAACAACTGATCGTTCCCGTGAGGTGATTATCTGGTTCAACAACGGCACCAACCCTGTCACCTGGACCGAGCATATCGTCGACAATCTCTATTCAGGAGGCACATCGATCCACCCTGTGGACATGGACGACGATGGAGACCTGGATCTGGTCGGCGCAGCCCAGACCCCAGGCAATAATGTGATGTGGTGGCGAAACGAGGGTGGAAACCCTCCGACCTGGACCCGCCTCACAATAGAAAGCAACCACCCTGTTGCCTGCAATCTATTTGTCGCTGATATTGACGGCGACGGGGATCCCGATGTGATCAGTACCTCGTGGAGCGGAAACTATATCGCCTGGTGGCGCAACGAAGGCGAGGGAGAGAACTGGACTCTAATGATGATTGATGACCAGTTTCCGACGGCCCACTCGGCCTTTGCCTTCGATGCCGACGGTGACAATGACAACGATATTGTCGGCACCTCCGCCGACAGCGGTGAGGTGGTGCTCTTCCTGAATGACCAAGGAAGCGGAGCATTATGGACCCGACAGGTCATCGGAACCGGCATGGCAGGCGTGCGGTATGCGACCGCGGCCGATGTCGACGGCGATGGGTTACCGGACATAGGCGCTGCAGCCGCTAACGGGCAAATTCGTTGGTGGCGGAATGAGGGCGGTTCTCCTGTAGTTTGGACCGAATACTTGATCGATCAGACCTGTTTCGGAGGGCACTACCTGATCGTCGGCGACCTCAACGGGGACGGCGCCAACGATTTTCTTGTTGCCGCGTGGGCGACTGATTCCATTTTCTGGTACATCCAGGACCCATCCGACCCGGAAGGCTGGGAACGTATTGAGGTCGAGTCATCCTTCAGATCTGCCCTGACCGCCTTTCCGGCCGACATCGACGGGGATGGCGACCTCGACGTCGTCGGCACATCACCGGGCCTGGGCGAGGTTGCCTGGTGGGAGATTACCGACTTCGTTCCCATCGGAACCCTCCAAAGCACAGTTCTCGACCTGGGTGAACACCAGGGTGTCAACGGAATCCAATGGAGGGCATCGGTCCCTACTCAGAGGGCACTCACACTCAGCGTTCGAAGTAGCGATGACCCTTCCAAATTCGGGCCCTGGTCCCCAGAACTCGTTTCCCCGGTCGTCATGCTATCGCCCTGGAAACGCTACTTTCAATACCGCGTCCTAATGACCTCTGAAGGTGCCGATTCACCTCTCCTGAACCAGGTCACTGTCTTTTGGAACGGCCCGAACGGAGAAGGTCCCCAGGTCACAATGGAAACTGACTCCGCTGCTGACTGATTCGACATTTTCCATTCAAACACCACCGATTCTTGAAAATTGTTGACCTCGCATGAATTGAGTGTTAGTCTCAGTATTGTTATTAATGATTCAATTTATCTGAGGAGAAAAAACCATGAAAAGCAGAAATATATTCATCCCAGCCATCTTTGGTCTGACCGGTCTTCTGGCCGCATGCGGTGGTTCGCCCGACACGACAGCCCAAAAGACGACCACCTCCGAGCCGGAAGTTCAGCAGGTCCAAGCGCCTACCCCCGACGAGCAGGTCGCGGCACTCGACGCGATGTGCGCCGAAGCACAGTCGGCGATGGCCGCCCGACAGGCCGAAAACTCACTCTTCAACAGAGTCGGCGGTCGAGACGGAATCTCCAAGGCAGTGGCCGAGACCGTTCGCCTCCACCAAATCAACGAGCCCATCAAACATCTAATGGAAGGCGTCGATCCAGATCATCTGACCAAGCAGGTCATCGATTTCCTCGTTCTCGCAACCGGCGGCCAAGGCGAATATGACGGCCGAAATATGGTCGACGCCCATGCCCATATGAATATGACCAACGCTCAATTCCTTGCCGCAGGCAGTGACCTCGGAGCCGGGATGGATTTTGCCGGCTGGGGCGAAAATGAAAAACAGGAGTTGCTTTGTGCTTTTGTAGGCCTGAGGCCGCAGGTGGTCACAAGCGAGAGCTGACAGTTTTCCCCTATACTGCCCCCATGAACAAGCCGCACGTCGAAATCCCGCCGCCGGGCCTCTGGGCAAAGGCGCTCTGGATGGCGGACCGAACCCCCGAGAGCCGCAACCGGACGGTCGACTTTCTGCGCGCGCTGTCTATCCTGGCCGTTGTCCTGGGCCACTGGATTATCTCCGCCCCCTATTTTTCAGACGGCAGTCCCGCCTATTCACACATCCTCGATTTGGCGCCATGGTCCCAGTGGTTGACCTGGCTGTTCCAGGTGATGCCGGTTTTCTTCTTCGTCGGGGGATATTCGAACTTCATTTCCTGGCAGTCGGCCCAACGGAAAAACCTGGGCTTCGGCTCATGGTTCGACAGTCGGATTCGGCGCCTGATCGGCCCGGTCATGCCTCTGATCGGCATGTGGGCCGTCATGGTGGCCATTGCCCACAGCAATGGCGTCGGACCCACCATGATCTTCATCGGTTCGAAGGTGGCTCTGATCCCGGTGTGGTTTCTGGCGGTCTACATCCTGGTGGTCGCGTTGGTGCCCCTGACATTCAGGGCATGGCAGCATTGGGGACTCGCCTCGATCCTCGTACCCGCCGCCGCCGCCGCGGTGATCGATATTGCCTTTTTCACGGCCAATCAGCACTCCCTCGCCTGGCTCAACTACCCCTTCGTCTGGTTGGCGGTACACCAGATGGGTTATGCGTGGCACGACCGTCGGCTCGCTGGACTTCGCACTGGGTTGTTGTTGTTTGCCGGTGGTCTCCTGTCCCTTATGGCTCTGACTCAACTCGGCCCCTACCCCTTGAGTCTGGTCGGCGTGCCCTCAGACGCCCTCAGCAACACCTTGCCACCCAAACTACCGCTGTTGGCGTTGGCTGCGGCTCAGATCGGGCTGATCCTGGCTTTCGAAGCTCCACTCAAGCATTGGCTTTCCAAAAGGCGCCCATGGACCGCCACCATCCTGATCAACGGCATGATCATGACGATCTTCCTGTGGCACTCCACCGTGATGATCCTTCTGGTTGGTTTGGCATTCTGGGTATGGCCCACCCTGTTGGCGACACAGCCTGACACACCCCTTTGGTGGACCGCGCGTCTTCCCTGGTTACTGGTTTACACGCTCGCCACCCTTCCGTTCCTTCTCATATTTTCTCGTTTTGAGCGCCCGGCCACACACTCAGGTTCAGCGCCGGTTTGGCGTCAACTGTTCGGCATTGCAATCACCTGTCTCGGTCTGGCCATGCTGGCCATGGGCGGCATCGGTGGTTCTGATTGGCTCGGCCTGCGATGGATTCCACTCCTCCTGGTGCCCGCCGGATTCGCCATCGCAACCGTGACCGGCGCCGTGAGAAGAACGTGACACTTAAGGACCCCGGTTTCGGTGAAATTTTGGCTGCGGCCGAACGCATCGCTGCCCATGTTCATCGAACACCAATTGCCACCTGCGCAACCCTGGACCGGCTCACCGGCACACGACTCTATTTCAAATGCGAACATCTGCAAAAGGTCGGGGCATTCAAGGCTCGCGGCGCCACCAATGCAGTATTCTCCCTCAGCGACGCCGAGGCCGGCGGCGGAGTTGCGACCCACTCTTCGGGAAACCACGCGGCTGCACTCTCTCGAGCGGCAGCCCTCCGAGGCATCCCGGCCCACATTGTCATGCCATCCTCTGCCCCCCCAGTCAAAAGGGCTGCAGTCGCGGGCTACGGCGCCTCGATCACAGAGTGTCAACCGACGCTTGAAGCACGGGAGACCACTCTTGCCGAAGTTGTTGCCCAAACCGGGGCAACCTTCATTCATCCTTATGACAATTCTCGAGTCATTGCCGGTCAGGGCACCGCGGCCCTCGAGTTGATCGCAGACATTCCGGCGTTGGAGATCATCATGGCCCCCGTCGGAGGAGGCGGTCTGCTCTCGGGCACGGCAATCGCTACATCCGGCCTCCGGCCCGAGTTGTCGATCTGGGGCGCCGAGCCGGCCGGCGCCGACGATGCTTTCCGGTCGCTCCGTGACGGCACCCTTTACCCTTCAGTGAACCCCAACACCATCGCCGATGGGCTGTTGACGTCCCTGTCGGAACGCACCTTCCGTATCATCAGAGAACTGACAGATGGGATTGTGACCGCCGAAGAAGAGACCATCATCCGTGCGATGCGTTTATTGTGGGAACGGGCCAAGTTGCTGATCGAGCCGTCGGCCGCAGTCCCATTGGCTGCGATCCTGGATCATCCCGATCATTTCTCCGGCCGGACCATCGGCATCATTCTCTCGGGAGGCAATGTCAATTTGGACTGCCTTCCCTGGTGATCCTTTTTGTGTCTATCCCCTTGTTTTTGCATGAGCCTGAGCTTTCTATATCAGCGACCGAGACTGTCCCCCATCGACGTTGAGGCAGGCGCCGGTGATCCACGAAGCACGGTCAGAGGCAAGGAACGCCACAACGTCACCGATCTCTTCAGCTGTACCGAATCGACCCATCGGAATCTCCGCTGCGACAAATGCAGCCATGGCCTCCGGATCGGCCAGACACTTCTTGTCCCAGGAGCCACCGGGGAATCGAATCGATCCCGGCGCGATCGAATTGATCCGAATACCGTCAGGCGCCAGTTCCAGAGCCAGGGCCTTGGCAAGTCCGATGACTGCGGCCTTGGTCGTATGGTAGATGCTCATGCCTGGGCCGCCATACTCCCGGCCGTAGATCGAGGTCGTGAAGAGAATCACCCCGCAACCTCGCTCCCGCATTGTCGGCACTACTGACCTTGTCAACTGCATGTGACTCATCAGATTGAGGTCGATGGTCGATTGCCAGTCCTCGTCCGTCGTATCACAGATCCCACCTCGGCGGTTGCCTCCGACATTGTTGACGAGAACCTCTACCGGCCCCAATCGATCCCCTATCTCAGTCATTAATCGTTCCCGATCATCGGCTGATGTGACGTCAGCGACTACCGGCAGGATAGTGGCGCCGGTCCCGGATATCGTCTCAGCGGTCTGACGCAGTGTTTCTTCGTCCCGAGCACAGATTGCAACCCTCGCGCCTTCGGCCGCCATTGCCGTTGCTATCGCCTTCCCCAAACCCCGGCTTCCACCAGTCACCAAGGCCACCCGATCGCTCAATCCCAAATCCATACCATACCTCCTCAAAATCGCTGGACATCTTAGACTATGATTAAATAACGCGATATTGGTTTCTATCGTATTGCGTCTCAGAGCCGGCCAGTGACAGCGAGGAGGACATCATGACGGATACAGGCAACCGACAACACTCCAAATGGTCATGGGCAGATCTCCCGGTTTTGTGGAAAGTCGCTCTTCCTATCTGCGTCATGGGCCTTCTGGTTGCGGTGGCTATGGGTATGCTGACTGTCAGAAATCGCCAAAACATTGTCAGGACCACAGCCCTCGAGAAGACACGTTTCATTACCGCCGAACTCAAGGCTCTCCGGGCCTACTCCCTCGAGAGACTCTCACAATCGGAAAACGATCATTCAGCCGATGACCCGATGGTTCACGAGTTGGACCGTATTCTCTCCGGCCTACAGGACACACACCTGGCGCATATCGGTGTTCCCAGGATCTCCGGAGGCCAGGCTACTGCTGAACTCGACGATTTTCAGCGCAAGGCCATAAAACACCTCCAGCAGCACCCCTCTGACGAATTCTGGGTACTTGAGGATGGCGTTACAGGACGGATCATTCGCTACGCAACCGCCGACATCATGGATGCACCCCAGTGCGTCGACTGCCACAATGTCATGGAATCCACCGCCTCAACTCCCTGGCGTCTTGGCGATGTCGCAGGGATTATGGAAATTTCGGAACCCGCACGCCTTCGTGGGGGCAGTACCGATGCATGGATCGCTGGGATCGTCGTTTTCGGAGGAGCCGGCCTGGCAGCTGTACTGCTCGGTTTCGTCCTGCGAAATTTTTTTGCCAAACCCCTGCTGGGTGCGGTCGACCTGGCCAAACACTTGGCAGAGGGAGATCTGACATTTCGACTTGAAGGTAACGCCATGGACGAGATTGGAAAATTCCGCCATGCCCTTAATCAAGTCGCCGACGGAGCCCTGAAAATGGTCGGCAGGGTGATCGCTAATGCCGATCAGCTCGGCGAAGTCTCAACCACTATCGACCTCGTTAGCCAGGAGCTGAAGGCCAACGTCGAAGACACATCACAACAGGCTGCGTTGGTTTCGTCCGCTGCCGAGCAGGTCAGCGCCAATATCCAGGCTGTGTCCACAGCCACTGAGGAGATGAGCGCTTCGATTCTAGAAATCTCAGGCAGCACCTCAACTGCAGCGCAGGTTGCCGCATCAGGCGTAGAGAAAGCTCGCAGGACCAACGAAACAGTCGAACGGCTGGGTAACTCCAGTGCCGAGATCGGCAAGGTCGTCGAGGTGATCCAGGGAATTGCCTCCCAGACCAACTTGCTGGCGCTCAACGCCACGATTGAGGCCGCCAGAGCGGGGGAATCCGGGAAGGGATTTGCGGTCGTTGCCGCCGAAGTCAAGAAATTGGCGACCCAAACGGCCGCAGCCACCGACGAGATCGGCAAACGTGTCGATGCAATCGTGGCCGACGCATCGGAGGCCGTCGAGGTCGTGTCCGATATCTCTGCGTTGATTCTGGAAATCAACGAGATTCAGAACACCATCGCGAGCGCCGTCGAACAACAGAGTGCAACTACCGCCGAAATCGGGAGAATGGTCAGCGAAGCAGCAACCGGCGGGCTTGAGATCGCCGAAGGAATCGCCACGGTCGCCGGCGCCGCCCAGATCACGGTACAGGGCGCTCAATCCACGGACCGGGCCGCCCGACAGCTTCTCGAAGTTGCCGAGGACCTCAAAAAGCTGGTCGATCAGTTCACGATCGAATAGGCGCCTACCAGCGAATCAGAGCAGCAGCGGCTCGTGCGAAGCCCGATCTGCGCCGTCGGCGGCGGGGTCTTGGCATGGGCGGAGGATTGGGCAACGTTATTCGAACCCTTGGGGCCACACCCGCCCTTCGCATCAGTGCCTGCCATTCCCGGCCATGGGGTCGAAGGCCCACCCCGTGGAGATGGTGAACGGCCAGGTGGGCAGCTTCGTGGCAGAGGACTTCATCGATGATCGCCTGGGGTTGATCGAAAAGCCAAGCGGCGAGAGTAATGCGGTTCTTGGCCAGGTTGGCGCTCCCAATCGAACGAGTCATCCGATTGCTGAGCCGCATCTCGATCTTCGGAGCGAGTTCGTCAAGCTGCCATAGCCTGAGACAGTATTCGAGGTGGATTCTCAGGGCCTCTGCGTGCTCCTGTGGAATATCAGTCTTTCGGGGTGAGCATTTCGGCATCGGGGGGAGTATAGACTGTGTGCCGTCGGACGACGGGTGGGCACGGGGACCCACCCCTACAGTTTTCTGAAGTTTCCGACTTCATCCTTCCCCCCCTCTC
>Ga0164318_10007093_pt1 | contig 10868 bp, 12 predicted proteins | sample GuaBasSedimGuay9_FD_113734 | JGI IMG/M metagenome (GOLD analysis project Ga0164318, IMG submission 113734) | Subseafloor sediment microbial communities from Guaymas Basin, Gulf of California, Mexico - Guay9, Core 4571-4, 0-3 cm | ecosystem: Environmental > Aquatic > Marine > Hydrothermal vents...
CCCTTAACAACCTTCCCATCCTTCACATCAAGACATGGAATTATTCTTTTTGTAACCATTTGCATTGAAGAAAGTTTTTCAAAAATAAAATTCCGTAATCTCCACTTTTCTCAGGATGGAACTGGACTCCTATTATATTTTTCAATCTTACAATTGAAGGGAATCTTATTCCATATTCAGTTGTACCTTCTATTAACAGTTTTTCTTCAGGCTGAGCATAATAGGAATGAGCAAAATAAAAAAATGTTTTATCAGGTATACCTTCAAAAAGGGGAAATGAAGGATTTTCAAATTTTACACGATTCCAGCCCATATGTGGAACTACAAGATTTTCAAATTTAAATCTTTTAACCTTTCCATCTATCAATCCAAGTCCTTCACAATCTCCTTCTTCGCTTTCAGAAAATAAAAGTTGAAGTCCAAGGCATATACCAAGAAAAGGTTTATTTTTCTCAATTTCTTTTTTGATTGCCTTATCCAGACCTCTTTCCCTTAAATTTTTCATACCATCTCCAAAAGCACCAACTCCTGGAAGAATTATAAAATCAGATTTTTCCAAATCTTTCCAGTCAGAAGTAATAATCACATCCATTCCAATCTTTTTTATTGCCATAAATACACTATAAATATTACCCGCCCCATAATTGATAATCACCACCATAATTATGAATTTTTAAGTGCCTGGTGGTATTCCTGTAAACTGCATACCTCAATTTTGCTCTCAATCAATTTTTTTATTGCAAGAAGAGTTGCTTTCGCACCAGGAACTGTTGTTACAAGAGGAACTCCTCTATTGACTGCAATTGTTCTTATTGAAACTATATCTTTTCTTGGTTTCTTCCCGGAAGGAGTGTTTATTATGAGGGAAATTTCATTATTTTTCATATAGTCAACAACATTTGGTCTTCCTTCATAAACTTTTGGTATAATCTTCACATTAATCCCTTTGCTCTGAAGAAATTTTCCTGTTCCTGAACTTGCATATATTTTAAAGCCCAGTTTTTCAAATTCTTTTACAATAGGATAAATAGATGGTTTGTCTTTATCTTTCACACTTACAAAAATTGTTCCTGAAAGTGGTAATCTCTGCCCTGCTGCAAGCTGACTTTTTGCATATGCCATTTCAAATGTTCTGTCTATACCTATCACTTCTCCAGTGGATTTCATTTCAGGACCCAATACTGCATCAACCCCTGGAAATCTGTTGAATGGAAATACAGACTCTTTTACAGCAAAATGTTTTACAGAAACTTCTTTTACAAATCCAAGTTCTTCAAGTGTTTTTCCAATCATAATTTTTGTGGCAAGTTTTGCAAGAGGGACCCCTATTGTTTTACTGACAAATGGGATTGTTCTTGAAGCCCTTGGATTAACCTCCAGAACATACAGTTCATCATTTTTTATTGCATACTGAATATTTATCAATCCCTGGATATTGAGTTCCAAGGCAAGTTTTTTTGTTGCCTCTTTTATTTCATTTATTATTTTTTCTCCAAGACTATATGGAGGAAGAACCATTGCACTATCACCTGAATGAATACCTGCTTCTTCAATATGCTCCATTATTCCACCGATAACACATATTTTCCCATCACATATAGCATCAACATCCACCTCAATTGCATCCTCAAGGAATTTATCTATTAAAATTGGGTGTTTGGGAGAAACTTCAACCGCTTTTTCCATAAATTCTTTCAGAGAATTCTCATCATAGACTATTTCCATCGCTCTACCACCAAGAACATATGAAGGTCTTACAAGGATTGGATAACCTATTTTAGAAGCTATATTTTTTGCTTCCTGGTAGGAAGTTGCAGTCGCATTTGGAGGCTGTTTAAGGGATAATTTCTCTAAAAGTTGCCTGAATCTTTCTCTGTCCTCTGCTATATCAATTGCATCAGGGCTTGTTCCGAGAATTCTAACTCCTTCTTCCTGTAGTGGAATTGCAAGTTTTAAAGGGGTCTGCCCTCCAAACTGGAGAATTAAACCTATTGGTTTTTCCCTCTCCACTATATTCAGAACATCCTCAACTGTTATGGGTTCAAAATAAAGTTTATCTGAAGTATCGTAATCTGTACTTACAGTTTCAGGATTACAGTTAACCATAATACTTTCATATCCCTCTTCTCTAAGAGCAAAAGAAGCATGGACACAACAATAATCAAATTCTATTCCCTGCCCAATTCTGTTAGGACCACCTCCGAGAATAACTACTTTTTTACTTTCTTTTTCAGACATATTCAATAGTACTGGGAGGTTTTGGGGTAATATCGTAAACAACCTTTACCACACCTGGAACTTTCTTTAAAATTTTATCCCTTATTTTTTCAAGTTTTGGCCATGGGATTCTGTAAGGCTTTGCAGTTATAGCATCTTTTGATTCAACAACTCTTATAGCAATAATATCACCATATGCTCTTTTACCGTTTATTATACCTGTCGCTTTATCATTAAAAAGTACAGGGAAAGCCTGAAAGACTTTGGGACTTTTGATTTCTTTTTCTATTATTGAAGTGGCAATCTGGAGTTTTTCCACCTTTTCAGGGGTTACCTCTCCAATAATTCTTGTGGCAAGACCTGGGCCTGGAAATGGCTGTTTGTTATAAATTTCTTTTGGTAATCCTATTTCTTTTGCAACTTCTCTTACCTGATGTTTATAAAGTTCTTTAAGCGGTTCAATTATTTTAAGTCCATAACGTATCGGGTCAAGTCCTATCTGTGAAAGAACATTATGCTGGGTCTTTATCCCTTTTTGAGTTTCAATGATATCTGCTGCTATTGTTCCCTGGATTAAAAATTCTGCTGAATAACTCCTTACTGCCTGACTGAGAGTTCTGTAAAATACATCTCTGAATGCTTTCCTCTTCTCTTCAGGGTCAATCTTTCCTTTCAGTGCTTCAAAAAAGTTTTTCTTCACATCCCAGATCTGGAGTTCAATCCCTTTCTTTTCAAAAATTTCACTTATTCTCTTTACCTCCCCTTCTCTCATAAGCCCATTGTCAAGATAAAGAACTATCAGATTTTTATTGATGGCTTTATAGGCAAGAAAGGCACATGTCATACTGTCCACTCCTCCAGAAGTTGCACATAAAGCTTTTTTATCCTTCACTTTTTCTTTTATCTCCTTTATCTTTTCCCTGACGAATTTCTTTACACTGAAAGCCATTTTACCCCTCCTTTGATAAAATTTTATTCCTCACTTTCAATAATGTCAAAGACCTATTTTTGAAATCTCTTCCCACATTCTTTCATCAATTACTGGTTCAATTTTTACAAAATAAAGATTTTCAATATCCTGGAAATTCTCCAATTTATATATATCCTTTTCAGTGGTAAGGATAAAATGGGAGGAAGTTGTGAAAAATATTTTTTTTATCTCCTTGTAATCTCTGTATTTATATTTAAAATGGTCTGGGAAAGGGATACCATAAACAATTTCAGGTTTGAGTTTTAAAATAAGAGAGAAAAAACTGAAGGGATTACCTATTCCAGCAAAAGCCACCACCCTTTTTCCTTTTATCTCTGAAGGAGAAATTCTTTTTCCATTTAAATTTTTAATCTCTCCTATTCTGTACCACATATAGAATATCTTCTTTTTAAATTTTTCCAGTCTTTTTTCTATATCATTGTTTTCCATAAGATTTGCATGGTTGAGGATAAAAAAATCTGCTCTCTTCAAATTTTTAAAAGGTTCCCTCAGAATGCCAGAAGGCAATACAAGTTTTCCAGGCTTTCTCGTTCCATCTATTACAACTATATCAAGAGATTTCTCAATTCCATAACAGTGGAATCCATCATCAATAATTATTATATCAGGCGAAATTTCTTTTTCAGCAAAATGGACCAGTTTCAATTTATTCTTCCCTTTGACAATATAAACATGCGGTAGATTATTTGAAAGAAGCAGTACTTCATCCCCAACATCTTTATTCTTCCTTAAATCTTCCCCTTTTCCATAAATAAAACTTCTATCCCCTCCAATACCAGAAGTAATAATTGCCACTTTTTTACCAAGAGAAAGAAATCTTTCAGCAAGAAATTTAACAACAGTTGTTTTTCCTGTTCCTCCCATTGTAATATTTCCCACGCTTATCACATGGCATGAAAGTTTAAATTTTTTGCTCACAATCCTTTTAATTTCAACTATTCCAAGATAGATTAAAGAAAAAGGGGAAATCAGAAAAGATAAGATTCTGAATAATAAAGATTTTTCCTTCTGGATAAATTTGAAATAAAAGAAATTAAAAAAGGGTCTGCTGCTCCTTATCCTCTTCAGTATCAAAAAGGATTTCAATTTTCCCAAATTCTCCATCATAACCTGGCTGGATTTTAACCTTTTCTTTTCTAACATTCACTATTCCCTGAGCAACTTTTCTTTCCATATTTTTGTAAAGCTCTTCTTCTGGAATATTAAGGAGAATTTCAAATTCTGAACCAATCCTATTCACTATTTTTAAATATTCATTTTTTACAACCTGTGATTCCGGAGCTTTATCTATAACAAACCCTATAATCTGGTCAAGAGGAACCAATTTTTTATAATCTATGTAATCTGGAGGCTTTTCGCCAAATTTTCTTTCAGAAAGTTGGTAAACTCTGTGTAAAACACCGATTGTAATCTTCCTTCCACATACAGGACATATATTGTTGTGTTTTAAAGATTCTTCAGGAGAAAAACAGACCTTACAGTGCCTGTGACCATCATAATGGTATTTTCCTTCTTCAGGAAAATATTCAATTGTAAAAAGAAACTCATTTTTATCTTTATTCTTCAGAATATCCTTCAATTTTAAAAAATCAAATTTATTTTTAAAAACATTTGCTTCCCTTCCGAGTTTTGCTGGAGAATGAGCATCTGAATTTGAAATCAGTGTAAATCTATCAAGAGATGGAAGCATCCAGTTCATGGCAGGGTCGCTACTTAAACCTGTTTCAAGTGCAAATATATAATCTGTATATTCTTCAAAACAATCTTCAATTCTATCAAATCCAGAATTGGAACCAAAAAGTGAAAAATGAGGTGTCCATATGTGAGCAGGAACAACAAAACCATCCTTATCAACTTCCAGAACAATTTTAATTAACTCCTTTGCTTCCATTTGAAGAACAGGTCTTCCATCCACATTCAGTTCTCCATATCTTTCAAGGATTGAATTGAGTTTTTCAACTTTATCAAAACTGGGAAGAAAAATAACATTATGGATTTTCTTGATTTTCCCTTTTTTCTCAAAAATATTACATACTTCTGCAGTAAGAATGAAATCAACTCCATTATAAGTATAAATTCCAAACCTTTCAGTCTCTTTAAGTTTTTCCTTCAATTCAGAAAGCCACAAAAAATGAGTAAAATCGCCTGTTCCTATTAAATTTATTCCTTTATATTTTGCCCATCTCACTATCTCATCTACCTCCATATTTTTACTTGTGGCTCTGCTATACTTTGAATGGATATGGAAATCTGCTATATACATTTTTCAAACTCTTCCCTTAAAATTTTATAAAGTTCTTTTAAAGACTGAGGGATTACTTTTGTTTCTGAAATTACAGGCATAAAGTTTGTATCTCCTTCCCATCTTGGAACAATATGGATATGTAAATGGCCTTCCACACCTGCACCGCTTACTTTTCCTATATTAATTCCAATATTAAAACCTTCTGGTTTTAAAATTTTCTTAAGAATCTTTATGGAAATTCTCAAAAGTTTTAAAATCTCTCTTTCTTCATCTTCTTTTAAATTTTCTATATTCTTTATATGTCTGTAAGGAGCAATCATCAGATGCCCATTGTTGTAAGGAAAGATATTTAAAACAACAAAGGAAAATTTGCCTCTTCCCACCACAAAATTTTTCTCATCATCCTTTCCTTTCTTCATTGAACAGAAAATACAACCTTTTTTCTTCTTTTTCAGAATATAACCCATTCTCCAGGGAGCCCAGATAATATCCATTTTCATTTTTTATTTTTTAAAAAATCTTCCTCCCTTATAACCTTTATACCATTTTTAATAAGAAGGGCAGTGGTTACTCCGTTACCTTCCTTCAATCTTTTTGAAAATGTCCCATCATAAATCTGACCCACTCCACAGGAAGGACTTTTGCTCTTAAAAATTGCAAATTTTACACCTTCTTTCTTAAAAATTTCCAGACACCTGTAAGCGCCTTTTAAATAATTCTCAGTTATATCAGCCCCCTTATAAGTAATAACTTTTGCTCTTCCTTCAATTACATCTTCTCCACTTCCATTCTGAATTTCCGCATAATCTCTTGGGACAGGAAGTCCACCAAGTACTTCTGGACAGACAGGCACAAGTTTTTCCGAAGGAATAGCCTCTATTATCTCTTTAATCAACGAATTTTTACCATCATATCTACAATCTTCCCCTATAAGGCATGCACTTATCCCTACCTTCCTTTCTTTTTCAATCTCCATCACACTCAAGTATAACTTACCATTTCATAAGCCTTTTGTAAAATTTCCTCTTTATTCTCCTTCAAAAATTTCTTTAATTTCCTTTTCTTATTTGGAAGATTCCCTTCAAGAACCATATTTTCCAGATATTTTTTAACCTGCCCCACAATTTTACCTGGTTTTAAATCCAGAATTTCCATGATATCAAATCCATCAATTGCAAGTTTAAAGGAAGAAATCTTATCTCTTTTATTCACTTCCTTTATTCTTTTTTCAAGATTATCCAGCCTTTCAAGAGCTTCTCTTACTCTTTGAGGATTTTGACTGGTAAGGTCTGCTCTTGCTAATATAAATAGAGATTTCATATCTTTTCCCACTTCTTTTATAAATCTCCTTATTCCTCTATCAGTGGGATTTTCCTTTGCAAGAAGATGTGGTCTTAAATGATACCTTATCATTTTTTTAATAAATTCTGTCTCCTTTTCTCCTATTTTCAACCTTTTACATATAGAATCAGCCATCCTTTCTCCAACAAACTCATGTCCATGGAAACTTACTTTCCCTTTTTCAATTCTCAAAGTCTTTGGTTTTCCTATATCGTGAAGAAGAGCAGCAAGCCTTAAATACACATTTTTTGTATGTTTGCTTATATTATCAAGAGTTTTCATGGTATGTGTGAAAAGTTCTTTCCATTGTCTTTCTTCAGGTTTTATATCAATGAGATTATCTTTATCTTTAAGAGCCGAAACTTCAGGAAGAATTAATTGCAGAGCACCTATTTCTTCAAGAAGATAGAATGCTATTGAAGGTTGAGTTGCTTCAAGCATTTTCATTATTTCCTCACTTATCCTTTCTATACTTACAATTTTCAACCTGAATACATTCTTCTTCATTCCCTCCTTTGTTCTTTCTTCTATCTTAAATTTAAATCTTGCAGCAAATCTTATTCCTCTTAAAATCCTCAATGGGTCATCATAAAATGTCTTATCAGGGTCAATGGGAGTTCTTATAATCTTCCTTTTTAAATCTTTCTTTCCATCAAATGGGTCTATAATTTCTCCTGTGATTAGGTTTTTTGCAATTGCATTTATTGTGAAGTCTCTCCTTTTTAAATCCTCATAAATGGTGGCAGGAAAAACTTCTGGCTTTCTTGAATCTTCTGGATAACTTTCTTTCCTGCATGTGGCAAATTCTATCTTTATTCCATCCACCTCCACCATTGCAGTTCCAAATCTTCCATAAAATACAGGTTCTGGAAATCCATATTTTTCAGAAAATTCTTTTGCAAATTTTAAAGCATCAAATTCCATCACTATATCAACATCTTTGCTTTTCCTCCTGAGAAATTTATCCCTCAGATATCCCCCAACAAGATAAACAGTGAGTTTTTTTTCTATAGCGAATTTTCTTATTTTTTCAATTATTTCTTCAATTTCCATTTTTCTTTATTATATTTTTTAATATAAGCAAAGAACATATTTCAACCAAAATGACATACACATAAATTAAATTTTTAAAATTCTGATAAAAAAATCCAACCAGGCTACTTCCTGCAAACCATCCTGCTCCATATCCTAAATTAAAAATACCATACGCTATACCTCTTTTCTTGATGGGAGTAATATCTGCAATCGCTGCCCTGATAATTGTTTCCTGTATTCCCATACTTATTCCCCACAGTATTATTCCAGATACCACAGGGATAACACTCTCTGTAAATACAAAAAAAGGTAAAACCATCATTATAAAAGGTAAAATTATAAGAGTCTTCAATCCCTTTTTATCATAAATTTTACCTATAATTAATGCAAAAATTCCATCTATTCCCATTGCAATAAGGTAAAACAATGGGATATATGAAGGCTTTATAACCTCTTTAAATTTCAAGTGATAGGATATCAACTGGAAATTTATAAATCCAGCAGTGCTTAAGAAAGTAAAGAAAACATAAAGAAAAAATATAAAAGGTAGATTTTCTCCTTTTTCCTTCTCAACTTCAAATTTCTCAGGTTCAGGATATTTTCTTTTCGCAAATAGCAAAATGGAAATTAAAATAACAACAGGTATAAACATCATCCTGAATCCATAACTGTAACTTTTCCCTTTCATCAGGATAAGTGTGAAAATCAAAGGGCCAATTATTGCTCCAAGCTGGTCAAATGCTTCATGGATACCAAAACCAAAACCTCTTCCCACTTTTTTAGTAGCATAGGAAAGTATTGTATCTCTTGAAGGTGTCCTTATCGCTTTTCCAATTCTTTCAAGGATAATGAATATTGCTGCAAATTGCCATGTTTTTGCAAAACCAAGAAATGGGATTGAAAGAATGAGTGAATAGCCAGTAATTGTGAATAGCCAGTAAGATTTTGTTCTGTCAGAAAAATAACCTGAAAAAAATCTCAGACTGTATCCAAGAAATTCACCAATTCCGCAGACCAATCCAACTATAGAAGCAGTCGCTCCAAGGCTGAAAAGAAAAGGGCCTGTTATACTCCTTGCTCCCTCATAAGCTATATCTCCAAAAAGACTTACACCTCCAAAAAGGATTATAAGAAAAAATAGATTTCTCATTTTTAATTTACCTTTCAGGGCTTTCTAAATTATCTTTTCTTTTAAGAGTAATGTCAAGAATGGAAAATTTCAGGTGTTAATCGCTCTTTTTCTTCTGGAGATGAAAAATTTTTTAATTTAAGATATAATTTTTGTAAGAGATGGCAAAGATAGAAAAGGATAAAGTTGAAGGATTATGCTGTGAATGCTGTAAAAAAGATGTCGCTACTTTTAAAATTGTTGAAGATGGAATAGTCTGCACCTGGTGTGGTAAAAAGATTACATGCACACCACCAATAGAATTTGTTTTTAAGGGTAAGTGTGCATGCTGTAAATCTGGTGAAGAGACAACTTTTATAGTGGATTCTGCAGGGATAACTAAATGCACAAGATGCGGAAAATTAAAATAATTTTGTAAGATATTGCAAATTAACCATCTTCAACTTTGCAGGTCAGTACTGTACCATTCAGATTTTAAAATTTTTTTCTTAAGCCCAAGTTTTTCAGCAAGAAAATATGCAAGTTTTTTAAGATTTTTTCTATCGGTGTAAATTACAACTGTATATGCTGAAACTATAGAAGGTGTAACATCAATTTCAATCCTGTTTTTTCTCAATTTTATCCTTTCAATCTTTTCAAGTGGAACATATGTTTCCACATATTCTCTCTCTCCACAAATATATAACTTTGTATCAATCAGAATTTTCCCCTTAAATTCTCTTCCCTTATAGATAAATATTCCCTCTCCAAATTCCATTTTATCTCATATTATAAACTGCTGAGTACTCCTCCACCATCCTCTCATAAGAAAACTTTTCACTCACTGTTTTCCTGCCTTCTTTACCAATCATTATAGCAAACTCTGGATTTTTAATTAAAAATTTAATTGCATCTGCAAGTTCTTCTGGATTTTTCGGCCTTACAAGAATCCCATTTTTGCCAGAAATTATTACCTCAGAAATACCGCCAACTTTTGTTGCCACCACAGGTTTTTCCATATAAAGAGCCTCTATAACAGCATTTGGTAATCCTTCACTGATAGATGGTAAAACAAAAATATCTATTTTATCAAGAAAAGCGAATACATCCTCTATCTGTCCTTCAAAAAAGATATTTTTTTCAAGTCCATATTCCTTAACTTTTTCTTTTATAAAACCTTCGAGTTTCCCTTTTCCAGCAAGTCTTACTTCAATATCAGGAAATTCTTTTATAAGTAATTTTGTGGCTTTTATCAAATATATATGACCTTTCTCTTCATTAAAGTTTGCAACCACACCTATACATCTTAATTTTTCTGGTTTATTCTCAATTTTAACCTTAGGGAAAAGAATACCATTATAAATTACCTTTACTTTTTTATTCCACACCATTTCTTTCTCAATTACAAATTCCTTTACCGCTTTTGAACAGCATATAATGTAATCAGTGAAAAGATTACCAATATCAGTAAAAATCTTATGATACCATTTTCTCCAGATTGGTATCTGTCTTCTGGAGGAGATAATCAGAGGAACTTTTAAAAACTTACCTGCAACTCCTGCCCATAGATGGAAGCCAAAAAGGTAAGTATGGAGAACATCAGGTTTGAATTCTTTCAAAATTCTTCCTAATTTTAAAACTATCAATGGATTGTAAGATTTGTTTATCTTAAGAACATTTACATCAAACCCTTCCCTTTCCATTATCTTTCCAAGTTCTCCCAGTTTTTCCAGACATACAATTTTTACAGAATATCCCTTTCTTCTCATTCCAGAAGCAAGATAGTAAAGATGTTTCTCAGTTCCGCCTATTTCAAGATTTGGAATTACATATAAAATCTTCATTGTTAAATTTTATTTTTCCAAAACTGAAAAGATCAAATTTGGTGGACAAACAGAATGGGTCTCTTTAATTTTGAAGATGCATAAGAA
>Ga0164318_10007094_pt1 | contig 10866 bp, 11 predicted proteins | sample GuaBasSedimGuay9_FD_113734 | JGI IMG/M metagenome (GOLD analysis project Ga0164318, IMG submission 113734) | Subseafloor sediment microbial communities from Guaymas Basin, Gulf of California, Mexico - Guay9, Core 4571-4, 0-3 cm | ecosystem: Environmental > Aquatic > Marine > Hydrothermal vents...
ATTTAATGTGAATCTGACCGAATGGCTGATTGAGTATAACTTTGGAAGACCCCACGAATCGTTAGGTTATGAGACCCCAATGAAATTCAGTGAAGTGTTACCTATGTACTCATCCTGTACATCTATTTGACCTAAATTTATTTAACTGTTATATTATTACAGACAGCGAATTGTCATACTAAATAGGCTCTGCTGATTTTTACCGATTATTCCCCTCCCGAGAGGGGAATTATTAGAAAATCAACAGCCCTTAAATATTTTTTGTTATTTTAGAAACGGAGGTGAACTTTATTTATGGTTGAAGTAAAAAGAAAAGAAAGGGAAAATGTGGGGAGCTTGTTAAGGCGTTTTTCCAAAAAAGTCCAGCAAAGCAAACTGCTGATCCACGCCCGAGAAATCAGATTCAGGCAGCCGAAAAAAAGCCGTCCCGAAAGAAGAAAAAACGCCTTGAAGAGAAATGAGATCAGACAAGAAAAAGAGATGTTGAGAAAGCTGGGGAAATTGGAATAGGAATGTTGGTTCCATAGTGGCAGCAGCCCTGTGGAACTAAAATGCAAAGCTGCTTTTATAATATTTCGCATTAAGGTTCCACAGCCCTAATGGGACTATGGAACCAACGATAATTTAGGATTTAGAATCTGGATTATGAACCTAAAAGAACAAATCCAAGACGACCTAAAAATTTCCATGAAAAGCGGCGATGAAGTTCGGCGAACCGTTTTGCGTTCCCTAAACTCTGAAATTAAAAACGCTGAAATTGCTAAAAAGGATATTCTAAATGACGAGGAGCTTTTGGAAATTATTTTCAGAAGCGTAAAAAGACATCGCGATTCCATTGAGCAATATCAGAAAGGCGGGCGGGAAGATTTAGTTAAACAGGAAGAAAAAGAATTAAAAATTCTGCGAAAATATCTGCCGGAACAAATGGGCGAGGAAGAAGTCAGAAAAATAATTCAAGAGGCGATTAAAGAATCCGGGGTTAGCGATTTTGGAAAAGCGATGAGAATGGCGATGGGAAAACTAAAAGGAAAAGCGGATGGGAGTTTAGTGAGTAAGATTGTGAAAGAGGAGTTGGAAAGCCGCTGAAATTACGCCGATCAATACACCGATGAAACGCTGAAAAGTGTTAACTAACAATTAACATTTGTTAAAATGTTAAAATGAAAGAAACTCTCTTAATCAAAAACTTTACCAAGCAAAAAGTCAGCCAAAAATATCTAAATAAAATTGCCGAGAAAACTTTGGAGATTATGAAGTTTAAAAAACCGGCGGAAATTAGCTTGGTGATTGTTGGCGATCAAAGAATAAAAACGCTCAATAAAAAATATCGCGGCAAAAATAAAATAACGGATGTTCTTTCGTTCGGTATGTTGGAAAATAAATCAGACGCCGCGCGAACAGCCGAAACCTCCCCCTGCTCTCTCCTTGCCAAGGAGGGAAAAAGCCCCGCGGAGGCAGGCAAAAAAAATAAAAAAATAAAATTTATTTCGCCGAAAGAAAAAGCGTTTTTGGGAGAGATATTTATTTGTTATCCGCAAGCGGCGAGGCAAGCTAAGGGGCGTTCAATAAAAAAAGAAATAACCGCTCTCTTAATTCATAGCATTCTTCACCTGTTGGGATACAACCATCATAAAAAATCAGAAACGGCTAAAATGAAGCAAAAAGAAAAAGCCGTTTATTCGTTTTGTTTAAAGGAAAATTAAGAAACTTAAGTTAAAATCATTTAACAATCTGACTCAATACTTTTTGTTTTAAAAAAGTGTGGTATAATAAAAAATAATATTGGGAAATTGAAAATTGGATGAGAAAATATTTTTTAATTCCTTAATTTCTAAAGCACCAAAGCACCAAATCCAAAATTACAAATCACAAATAAATTACAATAACCAAAATACAAAACAGTTTAGAATTTTAAACATTTGAGTTTTGAATTTATTTGGAATTTGAGATTTTGGATTTGTAATTTATTTTCTAATTAAAAATTAATTCATTAAAAATTGATTAAAAATTATAAAATTTAAAATTTAAAATTTAAAATTATAAATATGTCACGAGGAGGAGAAATAATTGTTGGGATTGACGTTGGCACAAGCGCGACAAGAATTGTTATCGCCCAGCGATCCGATAAAAAAGACAACAAACCAATTATTCTGGGAGTGGGATCCGTCCCGTCGGAAGGATTAAGAAGAGGGATTGTGGTGGATGTTGAAGAAACGGTTAAATCAATAACCGAGAGTGTTCGGCTGGCGGAAAGAACAGCGGGAGCGCCGGTTGAGAACGCTTTTATCAGTATTGGCGGAAACCATATCAATTCCCAATTTAGCAAGGGAGTGGTAATAGTTTCCCGCGTTGACGGCGAAATAAGCGAAGAGGATGTCGTCCGAGTTATTGAAGCGGCCCAAGCCGTTTCACTTCCCAATAACAGGGAAATAATTCACGCCATTCCTTGCTCATTCAGTATTGATGATCAGGAGAAGATTAAAGACCCGGTGGGAATGAGCGGAACAAGATTGGAATCCGAAGTTTTGATCGTGGAAGGCGCGAGCCCTTTCGTAAAAAATTTATCCAAGTGTGTTCATCAATCGGGGATTGATGTCAATGAGTTTGTTTTTTCTCCTTTGGCGGCCGCTAAATCAGTTCTGAACAAAAAACAAAAAGATTTGGGAGTGGTCGCAGTGGATATGGGCGGCGGAACGACGGGGATTTCGGTTTTTGAAGACGGCAGTATTTTGCGCGCCGCCGCTTTGCCGATCGGAGCGAATCATATTACCAATGATATCGCGATCGGACTGCGGGTTTCGGTTGAAACGGCGGAAAAAATTAAATTGGAATATGGCATGGCGCTTCCGGAGGAAGTAAGCAAAAAAGATAAAATTAATTTGGCGGAAGTGGGCGATGATGAAGAAGAAGAGCTCGTTTCACGGCATTATGTTGCCGAGATAATCAAGGCGCGTCTGGCGGAAATTTTTTCAATGGTTGACAAAGAATTAAAAAGTATTGACCGAAGCGGGATGCTTCCGGCGGGAGTCGTTTTGACGGGAGGAGGATCCAAACTTCCGGGGATTATTGATGTTGCTAAAGAAACATTAAAACTTCCTGTTCAGATTGGCTTTCCGATTGAGTTGAGCGGGGTGGTAGACAGGGTGGACGATCCGTCTTTCGCTACCGTTATCGGGCTCCTAATGTGGGAAGCGGACGAAGAAGGAATTTTTTCTGATTTTCATGATCGGGGAATTTTAAGCCGGTTTAAGTTTAAGGACGCGGGGGATAAAATAAAAAAGATTTTCAAAACATTTTTACCGTAGTGTCCGATAATTTTTAAATTATTCTCCTCTCGGGAGGGGCTGGGGGCGGGTTATTAACGGATTAAAAAATAATGGAAATAAATAAAGTGTATAATATGGACTGTTTGGAAGGGATGAAAAAGCTTCCCGATAACTCCATTGACGTGGTTATCACCGATCCGCCGTATTGGCTGGGGTCGTATTTGTCCATTGATAAAAACGGCCAATATGTCGGCGAGACGAAAGACATTGTTAATTCATGGAGCGTCGGCGACGGGTACTGGATGCAAAAAGTTTTAACGGAAATACACCGCGTTTTGAAATTTGGCGGTTATTGTTGTTTATTTTCAATTGACCGTTTTGTTGATTTGCCGATGTATAACGCCAGAAAAGCGGGATTTGATATTTGCCAAAGCATTTATTGGAAATTTAAGCAAGGGATGCCCAAAGGCATTGATACCAGAAAAAGAATAGAAGCTCTGATTTTTCAAGGGAACGCGGGAACGAAATCTTTAAGAAAACAAGAATACGAAAATTCTTCGGGCAAGGAAATTTCCGTGCGAGCGGGAAGCAATGGATTTATCAATGATGTTAAAATCAGAAAAAGAAAAGATGACACCAAGCCGCTCACGGAAATAGGAAATTATTTTGAAGGAACGAAATATGGACTGGCGACATTGGCGCCGCAGATAGAAGTCATTTGCGTTTTTCGAAAAAAGAAAAAAACAAAAAATTACGCCAGTGATATTCTCGCCTCGCAAAAAAACAGCGATATTCATCCGTCAGCAGTGAACACAAAATTAATTCAGGAAGAGGAAGGAATTTTTCCATCCCAGCTTATCATTGAAGCGGCAAAGCCGAATAAAAAAGAGAAAGAAGACAATAATCATCCCACGGTTAAACCATTGGTATTAATGAACAAGCTGATAAAACTTTTTACGATGGAAGGGCAGATAGTTCTGGATCCTTTTATTGGAAGCGGAACAACAACGGTGGCTTGCGCTAATCTAAACAGAAAATATTTTGGGTTTGAGATTGAAAAAAAATATTGCGAAATTTGCTGGAAGAGATTGAGTGAAATTTCGCCGGGATTACAATATTCGCCGGATAAGTATAATAAAAATAATGACAAACAAAGATTACTTTAAATCAGATGTCGCGGAAATAAAACCGATTCTCGCTAAAATGCCTAAAAATTGGACTGGCAAAAAAGCGATATTAGAAATGAAAAATGATAATTACGCTCACTGGAAACAAATGGAGTGGATAGGTTTTTATTTTCAGTTTTTTTGTGAGAAGTATCTGTCGGAAATTATGCGAATGCAAGAACCTCGCTATGACAAAGTTTCTTTTGACGGCTTAAAAAGTATTCCGTGGGATTTTAAAGCTCACGCGATGAATACAAGCAGCCATCAGATTATTGTCAATGGCAGTGAGGCAATGGCAAAAGCGATTAACGATTATGGGGCAGTAGGGTTAATTCTTGCTTTGGGAGAAGTTGTGTATAACGACGAAGACAGAACTTTTCAAAAATGGCACGAAGAATTAAAGGGCGGAAAATCAAAATTTGAACAGGAAAGAATTAAAAGGGGTGCATGGTCAAGATTGAGAAAAAAATCATTTAAGCTGCAACAAATTTCTTTTATCAAAATAACTGATAACACCTTAATAAAATGCGGATCATTTCAGAAAAATTTTAGAAATTCCGATGGAAGTCCGAGAAAATCAAAAGTTTTAATTGATCTTGAAAAGCTAGATAAGGAATTGGTTGACTATCTTGAATTTTAATTTTTATGCCTCAAAAATCCTATAAAAAAATCTTTCGAAAATATCCCGTTCAGACCGCTTATCTTTTCGGTTCGCGGGCGAGAGGGAAGGCGGGGAAGTTGAGCGATTATGATTTTGCTGTTTTATTGGATGAAAAAAAAGTTAGCGAAAAGCAATATTCCAAATACCAGCTGGAAATTATTTCCGATTTATTGAAAGAAATTAAAACTGATCACATTGATTTGGTGATTCTGAATAATTCCAAAACTCCTCTTTTTCTAAAATACAATGTCATCAAAGAAGGAAAAATAATTTACGAAAAAAATAAAACAGCGGAAAGCGAAAGAAAGAATTTAGAGTTTCATATTTTAAGGAGATGGCTTGACGAGCAGTATTTTGAAAAAGCGTGGAGTGATGTTTATGTTCATCAATTGGCGAAAGGAGTGTTTTAATTTTTGTTTTAATAAATAAAATTTTACAAAAATGACAGCCGCAAAATATAAAACCAGCGTTCATTTGGAACAATTGGGAAAATTAATCAGACAGGCGGAAAAGTATAAAGCAATGGTTGGCAGGAAAAGGTTTTTGACCGATCAAATGGCTCGGGATGCCGTTTCCCGCAACCTGCAGCAAATATTGGAAGCGATGATTACCGTTGGAGAAATGATTATTGCCGATAATGACTTTAGAAAACCGGCGGAGCATAATGAAGTTTTTGATATTTTAGGGGAGAATAAAATTTATCCCAAAAGTTTTTCCGACCAGCTGTGGAAAATTGGCGGGTTTAGGAATGTGCTGGTTCACGACTATGTTAATCTTGATTTAAATATGGTTTATGATAATCTGGAAAAAGGAATTCCGATTTTCAAAAAATACACTCGTTACATCGCTAAATTTTTAGAAAAATAATTTAACTTATTAACATTTTTACTATGAAAGAAATTAAACCGGATTTAGAAACTTTTGCCAGAATAAAGGTGGTTGGAGTCGGCGGCAGCGGCGGGAAAGCGATTGGAAGAATGAAGGAATATAATCTTAAAGGGATTAATTTTATCGCCGTTAACACCGACGCGCAGGATCTTCATAATTCCAAAATTCCCGAGAAAATCCACATTGGCAAAAATTTAACCAAGGGACTGGGAGCGGGAATGAATCCCGAAGTGGGACGGCAGGCGGCGGAGGAAAACAGGGATGAAATTCACGAAGCGCTCAAAGGAACCGATATGGTTTTTATCACTTGCGGGCTGGGAGGAGGCACTGGTACCGGCGCGGCGCCGATTATCGCTGAAGCGGCGCGGGACGCCGGCGCTTTGACAGTGGCGGTTATTACCAAGCCATTTGACTTTGAAGGCGCTCAAAGAAGAAAAATTGCCGAAGAGGGGCTGGAGAATTTAAGAGGGCAGACGGATTCTCTAATTACCATTCCCAACGACAAGCTGCTTCAAATTATTGACAAGAAAACTTCTTTGCTGGACGCTTTCAAGATTGTTGACGATGTTTTAAGGCAAGCGGTTCAGGGGATTTCCGATTTAATCACCGTGCCGGGGGTCGTTAATGTTGATTTTGCCGATGTCAAGGCGGTGATGGAAAATACCGGTCCGGCGCTGATGGGAATCGGACGAGCGACAGGAGAAGGACGAGCGGTAGAAGCGGCGCGCCAGGCGGTCAACAGTCCGCTTCTGGAATTATCAATTGACGGAGCGAGAGGAGTTTTGTTTAATATCAGCGGATCTGACGATTTGGCAATGACGGAAATTAACGAAGCGGCTAAAGTTATCACCGAATCAATTGATCCGGACGCCAAGGTAATTTTCGGCGCGGCGGGCAATGACAATCTTAAAAAGGGAGAAGTAAAAATTACGGTCATCGCCACCGGCTTTGGTGAGAAAGCGGAAGGAAAACGGGAATTTAACTTAGAGAAAAATAAGGCAGTGAAGAACAATGAGGAAAAGAAAGAGAAAAAATCAAAACAAGAAACCAAAAAACAGCCGGATTTTTTCAAACCGAAAGTAAATCAAGTAGAGAGTGACGAGGAGGATGAACTGGATATTCCGGCGTTTATCAGAAGGAAAATGAAATCATAAATGGAAATTGGAAATTGGAAATTAATCCTCCCTTTGTAAAAGGGGGTTAGGGGAATTTTTGAAGAGATTGCTAAATTGTCAAATTGTTAAATTGTTGTGCGGCAGTTAAAATAAACCCGACAATTTAACAATTTAACAATTTAACAATACAGCTCGTTAATTTTTTTTGTCTGAATTTTTAATTATACACAATTATAATCATCAAAATGACCATCAAAACAACCACAAAAATAAACAAAATCAGAAAGAGGGACGGGCGGATAGTGAAGTTTGAAAGAAGCAAAATCGTGAACGCGATTGCTAAAACTTTTAAAGTTACCGCCGAAGGCAATAAGAGAATTGCGCAAGAACTTTCGCGAAAAGCGGAGGCGATTATTTTAAAACGATTCAAGTCCAGGAATGGCTATAAACAAAAAGATCAAAACATTGAAATTCCGACGGTGGAGGAAATTCAGGATATTGTGGAAGAGGTTTTGATTCGCGCCAATTATATTGAAACCGCCAAAGCGTACATTATTTACCGTGAACAACATAAAATTATGCGGGAGAGCCAAGAAATGCTCCGTAGCTCGGTTGATTTGGTGGACGACTATCTTTCTCTGGTTGACTGGCGGGTGAAAGAAAACAGCAATATGGCCTATTCTTTGCAAGGGCTCAATAATTATATCGCCTCGCTGGTTACTTCCAAATATTGGCTGCGGAAAATATATCCGCCGGAAATTAGAAACGCTTATGAAAAAGGCGATTTCCATATTCACGATTTGGGAATGCTGGCGACTTACTGCTGCGGCTGGGATCTGAAAGATTTGTTGGTTCGCGGGTTTGGCGGAGTGCCGGGAAAAATCGAAAGCAAGCCCGCCAAGCATTTCCGAACCGCCCTCGGGCAGATTATAAATTTCTTTTACACTCTTCAGGGCGAGTCGGCCGGCGCGCAAGCGTTTTCCAATTTTGACACTTTGCTGGCGCCTTTCATTCGCTACGACCAGTTAAACTACCAACAAGTTAAACAGGCGTTTCAGGAATTTTTGTTCAATATCAATGTGCCGACTCGAGTTGGATTTCAGACTCCATTTACAAATATAACAATGGACTTGGATGTTCCTTCTACAATGGCGGAGGACGCGGTGATTATCGGCGGCAAGCAGCGAAAGGAACAGTATAAAGATTTTGCCGAGGAGATGAAAATTTTTAATCGGGCGTTTGCTGAAGTGATGCTGGAAGGCGACGCCAGCGGACGGGTTTTCACTTTTCCGATTCCGACTTACAATATCACCAAGGATTTTAACTGGGATGATTCCAATAACAATTTAATGTGGGAGATGACCGCCAAATATGGCATTCCGTATTTTGCCAATTATGTTAACAGTGAAATGAAGCCGGAAGATGCTCGCTCAATGTGCTGCCGATTGCGCTTGGATAATCGCGAGCTTTATAAGCGCGGAGGAGGATTGTTCGGCGCCAACCCAATGACCGGTTCAATTGGAGTAGTGACGGTGAATTTGCCGAGAATCGGTTATTTATCCAAGAGCAAAAAGGATTTTTTTGACAGATTAACGCGGTTGATGGATCTGGCGAAAGAAAGTTTGGAGATTAAAAGAAAAGCCATTGAAAATTTTACTGAAAAAGGGCTTTATCCTTATTCAAAATATTATTTGAGCAATATCAAACTTCAGCGCGGCGAATTTTGGGGCAATCATTTTTCCACGATCGGCTTGATTGGCATGAACGAGGCACTGTTGAATTTTTTCAAGGACAAGTCGGATATTGCCGCTAAAAAAGGAAATGATTTTGCCAAGGACACTCTTAATTTTATGAGGGACAAGCTGTTGGAATATCAAAAAGAAACAGGTAATCTTTATAATTTGGAAGCAACCCCCGGTGAAGGAACATCTTATCGGCTGGCGAAAATTGACAGAAAAAAATATCCTGATATTATTACCGCCCAGCATTATCACCAAGACAATGACAAACTTTCCGATCCGTACTACACCAATTCGTCCCAGCTGCCAGTGGGAATTACCGACGATTTGATTGAAGCGGTAAATCTGCAGGATCCCTTGCAGTCAAAATATACCGGCGGGACGGTTTTCCATGCCTTTCTGGGCGAGCGGCTGCCGAGCGGTAACGAAGCAAAAATGCTGATACGGCGGATTTTTAAAAAAGTAAAAATGCCCTATCTTTCCTTAACTCCGACTTTCAGCGTTTGCCCCGTCCACGGTTATTTATCAGGGGAACATTTCAAATGTCCGAAATGCGTTATTGATCAGGACTGCGAGGTCTACTCCCGCGTTGTCGGATTCCTCCGCCCTGTCCAGCAATGGAATAAAGGGAAGCGCGCGGAGTATGAGCAGAGGAAGGAATTTAAGATGAATATCAAATAACAAAGCTCCAAATATCAAATCAATATCAAATGTTGAATGTTAAATTACTTTTTGACGTTTGATATTTAAAATTGATTTGATATTTGACATTTGATGTTTGGAATTTAAGCCAGCTTTAAATATAACTCGCTTTTTAATGAGAGTTAAATTATGTTTATTGGAGGATTGCAAAAATTTACCTTAATCGACTACCCCGGAAAAATCGCGGCGGTTGTTTTTTTAGCGGGATGTAATTTTCGGTGCCCCTTTTGCCATAATCCGGAATTGGTGGAAATGCGAAATGCGAGGAACGAAAATTTTCGTTCCCCGCAACAAATACCGGAAAAAGATTTTTTTAAATTTTTGAAATCTCGGCGGGACGATTTAGATGGAGTGTGTATCACCGGCGGAGAGCCGACTTTAAGTCCGGAATTGTTTGATTTTGTAAAAAAAATAAAAGATTTGGGATTTTTAGTGAAAGTTGACACAAACGGTTCAAATCCTGAAATGATAAAAAAGTTAATCGCGGGGAAACTGGTTGATTATTGGGCAATGGATATTAAGACCGCGCCGGGAAAATATAGATTGGTTTTGGGATATAAAGCGGAAAATGAAATTGTAGGGAACGAAAATCTTCGTTCCCTACGAGAAAATTTAGAAAAAAGTGTGAAACTTATTGCTAATAGCGGCACTGAATATGAATGGCGGACGACGATGGCGCCGACGATAGTTGATAAAAATGATATTCTTAAAATAATTGAATGGATGAATAAAATTAATCCCGGCGCTTTAAAAAACGCCAGCCGCTATGCTTTCCAGCAATTTCGTCCCGGCAGAATTCTGGATCCCGATTTTGGAAAATTAAAACCTTATTCCGATGGCGAAATAAAAAAAACAGCGGAGCTTCTAAAACCGCACTGTCGAAAAGTAGCTGTTTTAATTTAACAAGTAGGGCGTGCAGGGCTCGAACCTGCGACCATCAGCTTAAAAGGCTGCTGCTCTACCAACTGAGCTAACGCCCCGGGTTATGAAACATAAAATCGAAACATAGAACAAAATCTGTGAAATATTATTTTAGTTCTAAGTCCGCTTTCTATTTGTAGCATATTTTTATAATTTAAGCAACCTTGAATATGAAATTTAAATGTCGGGTTATTACCAGATCTTCGCGGAATGAAGTTGTTGGATTAGAACAATTAAAACAAAACAAATTTAATTTTGGCGGCGAGGAAAATTTGCCGGCGATAAAAATTTACATCACCGCCGCTCCAGTAAAAGGAAAGGCGAATAAAGAATTGATAAAATTACTGGCGAAGGAGTTGGAAGTTAGCAAAAGCGGAATTAGGATTTTAAAGGGAGAGAAGAATAAAG
>Ga0164318_10007096_pt1 | contig 10866 bp, 8 predicted proteins | sample GuaBasSedimGuay9_FD_113734 | JGI IMG/M metagenome (GOLD analysis project Ga0164318, IMG submission 113734) | Subseafloor sediment microbial communities from Guaymas Basin, Gulf of California, Mexico - Guay9, Core 4571-4, 0-3 cm | ecosystem: Environmental > Aquatic > Marine > Hydrothermal vents >...
CAAGATTTGCGTTATGCGCGAGAATTTTTTAGGACACGGATTGCACGGATAAACACAGATGAGAAAAAAATAAAAATCCGTGAAAATCCGTGTGAATCCGTGTCCCAAAGATTGGTTGCGGCAAGAGGCCATGCTATGCAATACCCTGAATTTGTAGGAATCAGCTATGTCAGAGACAATATCCCTTAATCTGGTGACAATTCTATCTAACGCCAACCGGGTACTTTCGGCGGCTATCGTCATCACCACGTTTTCGCTGGTGGTTTACATCCTCACTCACAACCTGCGCAGCGCGGTCGCCCGTGCCTTCTGTGCGCTGTTAACCTTCGTCCTGGTGGTGTACACCGGTGACATCGTGCTCTATTCGGTAACCTCCCTGGAAGCGGCTGTGATGTGGCTCAAGTTCCAGTGGTTGGGTATCGCTTTCGTCCCCGCTGCTTATTTGCACTTCTCCGATGCACTCCTGTGCACCACGAACGCTTTCTCCCGACTGCGGCAGGTGGCGGTGCGCCTGAGCTATCTGATCAGCGTAGCACTGCTCCTGCTCGTAGCGCTCACCGACTGGGTGGTGTACGACGGAATCTACACCCCACAGCTTTCCCGCCTGCGCGCCGGTCCCCTTTTTGGGGTGTTCACCGTCTATTTCCTGACCACAGTGGCCTGGGGTGCGTGGAACATTCACCAGGCCCGCCGCCGCTGCCTGACCTCTACTTCTCGCCGGCGGATGACTTACCTGGCGGTGGCTTTCGCTGCTCCTGGCTTGGGGGTTTTCCCCTACCTCCTGGTCTCCAGTGCGCCGGCGCTTCTGCCCCGTAGCATCTTTCTGCTGCTTGTGTTGGCCGGCAACGTGGGAGTGGCGCTGATGCTGGTGGTCATGGCCTACAGCGTGGCCTATTTTGGCGTTCTCACTCCAGACCGCGTGGTCAAGCATAGTTTGATCCACTACCTCCTGCGCGGGCCCTTCGTAGCTACCTGCGTCCTGGTGCTCATCCTCGTTCTGGCGAAAGTCGAGTCGTTTCTCGGCCTGCCCCACGACGCCATCGTAGTTTTCGGGGTAGTGGTGCTCATCGTCCTGCTGCAAATTCTTATCAACCAGGCCAAGCCTTTCATTGACCGCCTGATCTATCGCCAGGATCGCGCTGAAATCACCTGGATTCAGGAACTGGATAAGCGTCTGCTGACCAGCGCTGACCTGGCCCAGTTCCTGGAAAGCGTGCTGACCTCGATCTGCGATCTGTTGCGAGTGCGCTCGGCATTCGTGGTTGCCGTGGACGAGGATCAGTTGATCGTCGAGGCCAGTTGCGGATCTCCTGATGCAGTCGCTCTCCTTTCCAACCTGGGCCCCGATTTGCTTGCCTGCCCTGCTGTCAAGGGGAGTGAGGATGTAGATGACAATGGCGCGGAGGCAGCGGAGTCCATCAGTGATCAGATCATCGTCCAGGGGGGATACTGGCTCCTCCCTCTGCGCACCCGGGCTCGCGACTTCACTTTGGGCCTGCTGGCCGTCGAAGGCCGTGCCTCGCAGCCCGATCTGGACGACGGGGAGACGGAGGCTATGCGTTCGCTGGTTCATCAGGCGGAGGCTGCTCTGGAGGACCGCAGTCTGCAGCAGGGAGTGTTCACTGCCCTGCAACTCATCATCCCCGAAATAGAGCGCATCCAGCGCCGGCGTGGCACAGTACGTTACGCAGGCTCGCCGGCCTGGTCCTCGTCTGAGGAGGAATTGATCTCCACGGAGGATTTCCCTCGTCTGGTGAAAGATGCTCTCAGCCATTATTGGGGTGGTCCCAAGCTGACCAGCAGCCCACTGCTTAATCTGCGGATCGTGGAGGCCGTACGCCAGCAGGAGGGCAGTTCGACGATGGCCTTGCGCGCCGTGCTGACCCGCGCCATCGAGCGTCTGCGGCCGAAGGGGCAGCGCAGCATGACGACGGCGGACTGGATTCTGTACAACATCCTCGATCTGAAATTCCTCCAGGGGCGGCGGGTAAGTGAGGTGGCCGCGCGCCTGGCGATGAGCGAGTCCGATCTGTACCGCAAGCAGCGGGCGGCTATCGAGGAAGTAGCCAGGACGCTGGCCGATATGGAGCGCGAGGCGGCAGGAGAGAGGCTGGAAGATGATGCCCCGACCCCGTAGTTGCTGAAGCACAAACCGCCTTGACAAGCACTGCCAAGTCACATATAATAACAACCGGGTACATTCAGGGTAGGTGTTGTAACCCGGCTGCGAGGTGGTGTGTCAGGCCAAAGCAGGTTCAACGTGAATGGCTGGGTCTGGTTGGTAGTGCTGGTAAAGACTCGGTTGCTGCCCTGGAAGCGTGGCTGGGGGAGTAATCGAGTCTTTTTGGGTTTGGGCATCACTTAACGCGGATTCTGGCCGCAACCAAATTATTCTCGCAGACAAGGCGAGTATGCTGATTACTGAAAGTTAACGTTGAAGAAGGAGGTGAGGGGACAGCAGACTTAGGTGGATGGCGTGACTATTGAGTGTTCGTTACCAGTTGTTGGAGAAGGGGTTAGCCGATGGATGCGCATGAAAAGTCGTGGGAACAACTTTCAGAAGAAGAGGAGTACTGGCAGGCATTGCTACGGGATGGTGAGATGGTGAGCGACGTAGCACCACCAATAGAGAACGATGAGGTGTGGCGTAGCCTGGGAGTACAGCCAGAAGAGGATGCTCCCCGAAACGAACGGGAAGAGCAGAGTGAAAGTGAGGACGAGGCCGGCTCCGACGAGTTGGAGCACGATTGGCAATTAGTACATCGCTGTTTCATGAACGACGAGGTAGTGGAATTGCCTGTCATGGGATGTAACCGTGGCGGGTTGCTGGTGCAGTGGAACCACTTGCAGGGATTTGTTCCGGCATCCCAATTGATAGGCATGTCTTTCAACTCAGACGAGAATGCGCGGCGTGAGAAGCTGACCAGTTATGTAGGAGACACGTTGGCCTTACGGGTGATCGAAATTGACCGTGAACAGAATCGCTTAATCCTCTCCGAGCGAGCGGCCATTTCCGAGGAACAGCGGGCTGATGTGCTGTTGGCCGAGATGTGCGAGGGCGACGTCCGCACGGGGCGGGTGACTAATCTGTGCGATTTTGGCGCTTTTGTTGACCTCGGCGGGATCGAGGGGCTGATCCACATCTCCGAGCTTTCCTGGGGTCGTGTGGGACATCCCCGCGACGTTCTGCGTATGGGCCAGGAGGTGAACGTATACGTGCTCAACGTGGATCGCACTCAGCGGCGCATTGGCCTCAGCCTGAAGCGACTGCTTCCCGATCCATGGAGTTCAGTGGAAGAACGCTATCAGGTAGGACAGTTGGTAGAGGGTGTCATCACCAACGTGGTCAGCTTCGGGGCCTTTACCCGCGTCGAGGATGGGCTAGAAGGTTTGATCCACATCTCTGAACTGGCCGAAGGGAATTTCCTGCACCCGCGTAACGTGGTGCAGGAAGGGGACGTGGTCACGGTGTGTGTTGTGAACGTCGACGGCCCCCGCCATCGGCTGGGTCTCAGTCTGCGACGGGTGCTGAATAAGTCGGGGGGTATGGAACAATCCAGCGAACTGTCTTATCAGGCCAGCGCTCCTCCGGCGTAGGCTACGCGCCCCCCTGCATAGATTTCTTGTTGTCAAGTTTGGGGACGCAGATTCACGCAGATGTTCGCAGATAAAACAGAAAAATCAGCGTTCACCAGCGTTTATCTGCGTCAGAAAAATCTCCGCGGACGCGCAAATGTTGTAGAGTTATCCTATACGAGGACGATGGCACGTAAAAGATCACCCAGGCAGTCTGGCCCTCTGTCCTTCCTGAAGGGCGGCCGGCAATTGAAGATCAACCTTAGCCTGCAACCCTTGCAGCGCGAGATTGTGGGCTTGCTCCTGATGGCTCTGGGGGCCGTCACTCTGCTGGGGTTGCTGGGGGTAACTTCTGGCGTGCTGAGCGACTGGTGGACTCTGCTCCTGCGCCAGATTTTCGGCTGGGGGGCGCTGGTGGTGGCTTTGAGCTTGCTCGTCGGCGGGTTACTGCTCCTTTTCCGCAACCTGGGGACGCGGCTGGGTCTACGCTGGGAGATGGCCGTCGGCCTGGAGGTGATGTTCATCTCGGTGCTGGCCCTGTTTCACTTGCTATCTTTCAGTGACGACCCGCTGCTTCTGGCGCGGGAAGGGGGCGGTGGAGGATACATCGGGTGGGCGTTGAGCGTGCTGCTGCGCGACGCGCTGGGATGGCTGTTGGCCGCGCTGGTGCTGCTGGTGACGATGGGCATGGGCGCGGTGGTAACCTTCAACCTGGATTGGGGCGATGCACAACGGGCAGCGGCAGCTCTGTTCAAGGGCATCAACGCATTGTATGAGCGGGTGGCCGCTGCGCAAGCGCCAGCCGAACAGCCTGATTCATCCCTCTCTAAACCTCCACCAGCCAAACGGGCAAAACGACAATCACCTTCGACCAAACCGGCGCGTTCCGCCTCTGCGACGCCCTCGACAGCTAAGAAGAAAAGCAAAACGCCAGCTTCCTCGTCCCGATCCCGGCGCCGGGACCGCCGGCTGCCGCCTCTCGACCTGCTGGTACCCGATTCTGACCAGACTTATGACGACGCTGACGTGCGCCTGCGCATCCAAATCATCGAGGAGACCCTGGCCAGTTTTGGCGTGCCGGCCCGCGTGGTGGAGGTGAACCAGGGACCGGTGGTGACCCAGTTCGGAGTGGAGCCGGGCTTTGTGGAGCGACCGGGGGCCAACGGCACGGTTCGCCGCCGCAAGGTGCGGGTCAGCAAAATCAGCACTCTGGTCAACGACCTGGCTCTAGCCCTGGCCGCAGCTCCCCTGCGCATCGAGGCGCCGGTGCCGGGGCGGCCTATCGTGGGCATCGAAGTGCCCAACTCTGAGGTCTCACTGGTCCCACTGCGCGGGGTGATGGAATCACCCGCCTTCCGGCGGATCAAGTCGAACCTGAGAATCGCCCTGGGCCGGGGAGTATCTGGACAGCCGGTGGCCGCTGATTTGGCACTCATGCCCCACTTGCTCATCGCCGGAGCAACGGGTTCCGGCAAATCGGTGTGCATCAACGCCATCACTACCTGTCTGGTGATGAACAACACCCCGGAAGACCTGCGGCTGGTGATGATTGATCCCAAAATGGTGGAACTGACCCGCTTTAATGGTTTGCCGCACCTGTACGGCCAGGTGCAGACTGACGTGGAGCGCGTGGTGAGCGTTTTGCGTTGGGTGATGCGGGAGATGGACCAGCGTTACAAGAAGTTCGCCGCCGTCGGTGCCCGCCACCTGGCCGATTACAACGGTCGCTTGCGTGCCCGGCACGGCGAGCACCTGCCCAACATCGTAGTCATCATTGATGAGTTGGCCGACTTGATGTTCGTGGCTGCGGACGAGATCGAACGCACCATCTGTCGCATCGCTCAGATGGCTCGCGCCACCGGCATCCACCTGATAATCGCTACCCAACGGCCCAGTGTGGATGTGATCACCGGGTTGATCAAAGCTAACTTCCCGGCGCGTATCGCTTTCACCGTGACCAGCCAGGTGGACTCGCGGGTGATCCTCGATTCCGCCGGGGCGGAGACTCTGTTGGGGCGGGGGGACATGCTCTACCTAGCCCCGGATGTCAGCAAGTTGATGCGCTTACAAGGATGCTTCGTCTCGGATGCCGAGATCGAGGCCGTGGTCGGGTACTGGCGGGAGCGAGTGTCGGTGGATCAACTCGATGCTTCTGTGCCCTGGGAAAAAGAGATTCCTGCCGAGCCTAGCCGGGACGACCTGATCGAGGATGCCATTGCCCTGGTGCAGCGTACGGGCAGCGCCTCGGCGTCGCTGTTGCAACGACGGCTGCGCATTGGTTACCCCCGTGCGGCGCGTCTGGTTGATCAACTGGAGGAGATGGGGATCGTCGGCCCGCCGGAAGTTGGAGGAAAAGCGCGACGGGTATTGTCGGATGGCGGATCCGATGACAGATACGCAGCAGGTCTGGAGGACGATCCAACTGGCTCGGGATAACGGACTTTGAAACTTCCGGTCTCTATGTCGGTAGGCGCGCCTGCCGGATAAGGAGGTGCGGACGGTGTTTTACATTGGCACGAGCGGTTACAGCTACGATGATTGGGTGGGTCCTTACTACCCGCCTGACCTGCCTAAAAAGGAGTGGCTGAACTTTTACGCGCGGGAGTTCAATGCTTCAGAGTTAAACTTCACGTACTATCGCCTGCCCAATGTGTGGATGCTGGAACGCATCGCCCGGAAAACGGGTGAAGGATTCCAGTTCACCGTGAAAGCTTACAAAGGGATGACTCACCAGCGCGAGGACAACGCTGATGCCTTTGCCCAGTTCGTCGCCGCTCTGCGTCCTCTGCTTGAGGCAGACAAATTGGGATGCATCCTGCTTCAGTTTCCGTACTCGTTCCGGCCCACTTCGGAGAATTTCGATTACCTCAAGCGATGCCGTGAACGCCTGGGGGATTTGCCGGTAGTAGTGGAATTCCGTCGTGCCGGTTGGCTGGCCCCGCAGATGTTCACTTTCCTGCGGGAGCAGAACCTGGGCTTCTGCTGCGTGGACGAGCCCCGGCTCAAGGGGTTGATACCACCAATAGCCGAGGTGACGGGGTCGGTGGCTTACGTTCGCTTTCACGGGCGCAACGCGAAGAAGTGGTGGCGGCACGAACAGGCCTGGGAGCGCTACGATTACACCTACAGCGAAGAGGAATTGCAGGAGTGGGTGCCCAAGCTGCGGGAAATGGATCAGGAGTCGGAGAAGACGTTCGCCTTTGCTAATAACCATTGGCAGGCCCAGGCTGTAGGCACGGCCAGGCAGTTAAAGATGCTGCTGGAGTGATGTTTACCATTGGCGAGTTCTGCTTCCTGGTGATATAATTAAAGCGCTATTGAGGAAGTTCCACGTTTAATTTAGGAGGGGGTAGAGGGTATGTCTGGACACTCCAAATGGTCAACTATCAAGCGAAAGAAGGGTGCCGCTGATGCCAAGCGGGGTAAGCTCTTCACCAAGCTGGGCAAAGAGATCGCCGTCGCTGCCCGCGAAGGCGGGCCCGACCCGGACTCTAATTTTAAGTTGCGGCTGGCCATTGATAATGCCAAATCGGCCAACATGCCCAAAGACAATATCGAACGGGCCATCCGGCGCGGTGCGGGTCTGGAGAAAGGCGAAGCTCTGGAAGAAATCACCTACGAGGGCTACGGCCCGCACGGGGTGGCACTATTGGTACACGTCCTCACCGACAACCGCAACCGGGCGGTTTCGGGGGTGCGCCGCATGTTCGCCCGCCACGGGGGTAGCTTGGGCGAGGTGGGTTGTGTTGCCTGGCTGTTCGAATCCAAAGGCTACCTGACTGTTGAACCCGACGATCACGACCCTGAGCAGCTATTCGATGTGGCAGTGGAGGCCGGCGCGGAGGATGTGGTTATCGGCGATAACTTGGTGGAAATCTACACCGATCTCAGCAGCTTTAGACAGGTGCGAGACGCCCTGCGCACAGAGGGAATTGCCCTGGAATCGGCCCAGCTCTCGATGATACCCAAGAGTGTGATGACCCTGGGTGAGAAAGAGACCATTCAGGTTATGGGTTTGATTGACGACCTAGAGGAGCTGGACGATGTACAAGAAGTGTACTCCAACCTAGAAATCCCGGACGAGATCATGCTCAAGTATGAGCAGCAAAGCGCGTAGCGCAGCGGCATCATGCTGATTCTGGGTGTGGATCCAGGCACGGCTATCACCGGCTACGGCCTGGTGCGCGAAGTCGAGGGCGAGCTGATCGTGGTGGAGTATGGGGCTATCACTACTCCGGCTCATCTTGCGCCGGCGGAACGGCTGCGGCAGATTTACCAGAAACTCTCTGCCATCATCGCCCGATACTCGCCGGCCGCCGCCGCCGTCGAGAAACTGTTTTTCAGTCGCAATGTGCGCACGGCGATGGCCGTCGGACAGGCCCGGGGAGTAGCACTTCTGGCCGCCGCGAACGCTGGTTTGCCGGTCTACGAGTACACCCCGTTGGAAGTGAAACAGGCCATCGCTGGCTACGGTGGAGCGAGCAAGGAACAGGTGCAGCAGATGGTACAATTGCTCCTGAGGTTAGAGGAAGTGCCTCAACCGGACGACGCGGCCGACGCCATCGCGGTGGCCGTGTGCCACCTTCATTCCTTCCGTTTGGTGGATTTGCTCGCCAGGCAGGAGTAGTCTGCACCGTCGCTGAGGAGAGAAGATGATCGCCAGCGTGAAAGGTCGTGTGGCCGCAGTGGGCCGTGACTATTTAGTAGTGGACGTAGGCGGGGTCGGCCTGAAAGTGCGCGTGCCGGCACCTGTGCTCGCCCGGGCCAGTCCAGGGCGCACAATAGAGCTATTCACCCATCTCCACGTGCGGGAGAACGACTTAGCCCTCTACGGCTGTGCCAGCGAGGAAGAGCTGGCCCTGTTCGAGTTGTTGCTAGGAGTGGCGGGGGTGGGACCGCGGGTGGCCCTGGCCATACTTTCCAAGATGTCCGCCGATTCATTGCGGCTGGCCATCGCCCAGGAGCAGGTGGAGCTCCTGACACGGGTGCCGGGCATTGGGCCCAAGACGGCGAAGAAGATTGTCTTTCACCTTAAAGACAAGGTGCAAGCCGAAATGGGGGTGACTGTCACGCCGGTGCTCAGCGAAGCTGATGCCGAGGTCATCGCTGCCCTGACCAGTCTGGGTTACAGCATCGTGGAGGCACAGGCTGCTGTGCAATCGCTGCCGCGCGACGAAGGGTTGAGCATCGAGGAACAGATTCGCCTGGCGCTGGCGTATTTCGTCGGATAGCGATCTGTGGGGGGAAGGCCGATGCGAATCGAGGATAGTACTATCCTCGTTGTGGACGACGAACTGGGCATGTGCGACTACATGGAGTACCTGCTGGGCAGTGAGGGGTACATCCATGTCGTCACGGCTGAGGGGGGGCAGGCCGCCATCCAGCGTCTCCGCAAGCAGAGCTTCGATCTGGTGATTACCGACCTGGCCATGCCGGCCGTGAACGGCTTCCAGGTGATGGAATACGTCCAGCAGCATTGTCCTGACACGCGGGTTATCGTCATCACCGCTTTTGGCTCGATGGAATCGGCGATGAGCGCCATGCGCCACGGAGCGGTGGACTACATTACCAAACCTTTCGACTTCAACCAGATGGCGATGACCGTGCGCCGGGTACTGGAGAAGATATGCCTGGAGCGGGAGGCGGCGCAACGCACCAGAGAGATCGCCGTGCTGGGCGAGCTTACGCGGATTATCAATGCCAGCCTGGACATCAGCGAAGTGTGGGAGGATTTCACTCGCCAAGCGCAGCAGTTGGTAGACTTCGATCAGGCGAGCGTAGTAAGCCGGACTTGTGGTGAACAGAGTCCATGCGTGTTGGTCACGGCCCCGGCTACGGAGAGCAGCCCGGAGCAGGGCGCTATTCTTCCCTCCGATTACCCGTGGCCGGGGCGAACGGATGAACCACAGGTAATTCACCTGTACCTGGATGGAAATCCGGCGGCGATGAGGACTTTGTTTGACGAGAACATTCGCGTAGCAGTCGTGGTTCCCCTGATCTCCAAAGGTGAAGTGATTGGCACTTTGAACCTGGGGAGCCGGCAGACAGGAAAGTTCCGTGAGGACGACCTCCATATCCTGCGGCAGATTGCGGACCAGGTGGCCTCGGCGGTGGAGAAGGCTCGTCTCTTTCAACAGACGCAGGAACAACTCGCCGAATTGCGGCGCACACAGGCGCAATTGTTGCGCTCGGCACGGATGGCTGCTGCCGGCGCACTGGCCGACGGGGTGGCTCACGAGATCAATAATCCGCTATCTGTGGTGCTGGGCCACGCTCAACTACTGCTATCCGGGTCGGACTTGAAGCCGGACGAGGCCGAAGACCTGCGGAAAATCATCAGCAGCGCGCGACGTATCGCCGACATCGTCCGGCGCTTCACCGATTTTGCCAAACCATCCTCGATTATGGGCCACGAGTCCACCGACGTCAACCTTGTTCTCGATAAGGCATTGCGTCTGATCGTTGGGCAGGCTGAGCGCGATGGGGTGCACATCGTGCGCGACTTTGATGAGAACCTGCCGCTCATCTTCGGTAGCGGCTCGCATCTCCAACAGGCATTTTTGAATCTGTTCCTCAACGCGCTGGAGGCGATTCGGCGCATATCTCCACCTTCGCCCAGGCATGAACTCAGGGTGACTACTCGTCGTCTGCCGGCCGGGGTGCGCGTCGGCACACAGATGTGGAGAACCGGTGGGGTGGAGGTACAGGTCGCCGACACGGGTTGCGGCATCCCGGAGGCGAATTTGGAGCGCATCTTTGAGCCGGGGTTTACCACTAAAGTGGAAAACGGCACCGTGCGTGGTTTGGGGATAGGTCTGTTTGTAACCTACAACGTCATCGAGGCGCACCAGGGCACGGTGACTGTGGAAAGCGAAGTGGGAAAAGGAAGTGTATTTACCGTTCGCCTGCCGCGCATGGGATCAGTACGTGGTCACCTGGAACGGATGGGGCGGATAATCGTACCCGTGCCCGCACAGAGTATCTCTCAGAAAGACGAGGAAAGCCATACAGAGAAACCAGTCAAGGTCGTGGGCCACCGAACCACCGAGAGCTAATGCTGTTTCACAAAAACAGACCTTGACTTTTGCAGGTCGGACATCCCTGTCCGACACCCCTGCTCAAACCCAAGCCGTATTTGGTGAAAGGGCTAAGGATTCGTAAAAGAATAACTTCCCAATTTCGTAGGGCAGGTTGGCCGCGACTTTGACAGAGCCGGCGAGTCACGGGCGGGCCATGACAAGCCCAGAGTTATGTTAAGAAAAACGGAAGAGCGGCCTACCTGCCGTTTCG
>Ga0164318_10007097_pt1 | contig 10866 bp, 4 predicted proteins | sample GuaBasSedimGuay9_FD_113734 | JGI IMG/M metagenome (GOLD analysis project Ga0164318, IMG submission 113734) | Subseafloor sediment microbial communities from Guaymas Basin, Gulf of California, Mexico - Guay9, Core 4571-4, 0-3 cm | ecosystem: Environmental > Aquatic > Marine > Hydrothermal vents >...
ACCCCGGGGACAGCCCCGGCGACCCCGGGGACGACCCCGGGGACAGCCCCGGCGACCCCGGCGACCCCGGCCCCGGCGATCCCGGTCCAGGGGACAGCCCCGGCGATCCCGGTCCCGGCGACCCGGGACCAACCGGAGACGACGGGGACGGATTTCCCCAGATGGCCTGCTACGGGTTGTCCCCCCAAAACCTCACGGACAATTTCCGGGCCGCCTGGGTGACCGGCACCGGCGAGGTGTGGCTTGCCGGCGACGATATCCTTTGGCACTGGGACGGCCAGCAGTGGATAGAACAGGCCGGTCCTCGGAACGGCACGGGAGGCTATACCCAGACCGATGTCTGGGCCGGGGAAGGCTCGTGCCTGGCGGTCACCATTGGCGGCACCGCCAGGGAACTCTGGCGCTATGACAAAGGTTCCAGCAGTTGGGTAGGCCCAATCAGCGGCGTGGTACCGAACGCCGTCTGGGGCGAACTCGACGCCGGTGTCTGCACCTACGTCACGGTCGGCGACGACGGTCATTTGAACCGCTTCATCTCCGGCAACAACAGTGGCGAAAGCAACTTCTGCGGCGGTCGCAACCTCAACGACGTCCACGGACTCTCCGCCACCGACTTCTGGGTGGCCGCCGACGGCGCCGTGTGCCACTGGCTCGACGGCAACACGATGGAGTACACCAACAACATAACCGGCAATGTCCGCGCCGTGTGGGTGACTCCCGGAGGCGACGTCTGGGCGGCGGGGGAGGAGGCGATCTTCTACAAGGCGGCCGGCGCCAACGATTTCCTGAGGAAGGACCCGGCCGTTCAACAGTTTCCCTACATCCGCGTGTGGGGCCTCGACGGCGGGCCGTACTGGCTGGTCGCCAGCGGAGGGGCGTTGCTGCAGGGAGACGGCGACGATTGGGGGCCGGTCATGGTGGACCTGTACAGCGTTACCGGCATTGTCGACATAGCCGGGGTGCCCGGTCCGGGCATCTGGGCGGTGGGCGGCGGCGGCGGGGTGATCTATTTCGACGGAAATTACTGGACCCGGTGCAGTCCTCCCCAGTAGGTTGTCTCTCTCTTCCCCCCGAGCAGGCGCCGCCGTGCCTTGGCGAGTGGCTTCATACCGGTGGGGGCTTGTGCTAGTATGGCGCCGTTTTATTGGGCGAGCTGTGAACCGCGGAGGAGAAGATGCGTGACGCGAGAAACCATGGTTGGTCGTACGTCCTGGTGATCATCATCGCGGCCGCCTGGCTGGCGGCCTGTGGTAGCGATACGGGCGGCGGCGATGACGGCGGCCTGGATGCCGATGCCGGCGGCGACGGCGGCGACTCCACGGCCACCTTCGTCAAGCCCGAGGGCTACGCCTCGGTCACTTTCTTCGTTGATGACACCGCCAACCAGACCTACGGCAGTGGCGACATCGAGTGGAAGGGTTCCTTCGTCTACGATCCGGCCACCAACATCATCACCCACGATCCCGCCTGGGCCGGAGAGGTGGGGCCCTACCCGCCGCTCTACGACGACGGTCCCATCGCCGAGGGCGGACACGAGATGCCCGGGGCCAGTGCCGGCGATCACATCTTCTCGGTGGAGGTATACGTCAAGGCCGAGGCCGACCGGGACCTGGAGTTCCAGTACGGTGCCATCAACGAGTTCGACAACTGGATCTGGGAGGGACCCAACGGTGAATTCGTCCTGCCGGCCGGCGGTACCTCCCGCCTCGATGCCCCCGGCTACGTCATTCCCGGCTTCGGCACTTACGACCTGATCGTCACCCTGGATACCTCCCAGCTCAACGAGGCCTTCCGCCCCTTCGACCCGCAGAACCAGAAAATCTATCTCAAGGGCAGCATGAACAGCTGGGATGCCCGCCAGTTGCTCGACGACGGCCAGCGCGGCGATGTTGCGGCCGGCGACGGCATCTATACCTATCACCACGCCGAGAACCTCGGGCCCCACGACGGCATGCTCTTTGCCGGCCAGCACGTGCAGTTCGTGTTCATGCTCGACGGCTTGGAGTACAAGCGCATCGACGCCCTGGCCGACGGCGTGGCCGCCATGACCAACTGCGCCGGTCCCGACAGTTGGGAACAGGTGCCGGTGATCATGGAGCCGGAGAGTCGCGGGCGCATCAAGAACACCGCCGTGGTGGTATGCGAGGGTGGCGGCAAGGTGGCGGTCACTTCGCTGGTGCCGGCCAGCGGCGACCCGGCGGGCGGCGAGCCGGTAAGCGTCTACGGCAGTGGTTTCCAGGAGGGCGCCGTGGTCACCTTCGATGGCCTGGCCGCCGGCGACATCCAGTACGTCTCCGCCGGCCAGCTCGACTGCACCACCCCGGCCCACCAGGCCGGCGTCGTCACCGTGCGTCTGACCAATCCCAACGGCGACTTCGGCGAGAAGGAAGGCGCCTTCGCATACCAGGCGGCCGACCAGCCGGAGATCCTCTTCGTCGACCCGCGCCGCGGCAGTACCGCGGGAGGCACGGCGGTTACCATCACCGGGCGCAACTTCCTCAGCGGGGCCGCGGTGGAGTTCGGCCAGCAGGCGGCAACCGGCGTGGTGGTGGCCAGCGACACCAGTATTACCTGCCAGACCCCGGCCCAGGGGCCGGGAACGGTGGACGTCACCGTGACCAACCCGGGAGGCGGTTCGGCCGTCTTCCCGGACGGCTTCGAATACGTGGAGAGTTCCGGGCCGCTGGTTACCGGGGTGGTTCCTTCATTCGGTTCCACGGAAGGCGGGGAGGCGGTGACGGTGACCGGCAGCGGCTTCGTGGTGGGCGCTTCCGTCACCTTCGGCGGCCTGCCCGCCGGCGACATCGTGGTGGATCCCCCCGGAGCCATACACTGCACCACCCCGGCCCACCAGGCGGGGCTCGTCGATGTCACCGTCCGCAATCCCGACAACCAGTCGGACACCCTGGCCGGGGGGTTCACCTACCAGGTTCCCCAGGTGGACTGGGCCGGCCTGCAGTGGCCGCTGAGCCTGGTGCTGAACGCCGGGGAGACTTCGCCGGAGATCTACGGCCAGGTCTACGAGGCCGGTCTCACCGAGCCGCCGGGCTGCGCCCCCGGCATCAGTGCCGAGCTGGGCTGGGGCCCGGCCGGCAGCGATCCGGCCGTCGACGACTCGGCCTGGCAATGGACGCCGGCCAGCTGCAACGGCCAGTGTTCCACCTGCGGCAACAACGACGAGTACCAGGGCACCATCAGCATCAACGATCCCGGCCAGTACCTGTATACCTTCCGCTTCTCGCTCGATGGCGGCGACTGGCTGGTGGCCGAGGGCCGGGGCAGTGCCACCGTGCGCGGTGCCGGAGAGGTGCTGGAGATCTGGCAAGTGGAACCTGACTTCGGCTCGGGTCTGGGCGGGTGCGCCCTGACAGTGCGCGGGGCCGCCTTCGTGGATGGGGCGGTGGTGTCGCTGGACGGTGTTCCCCTGCAAACTAGCTTCGTCGACAGCGGCACCCTGCAGGTGGTGGCCCCGGCTCACCCCGCCGGGGCGGTGGAGGTGGCGGTCAGCAATCCCGACGACTCCTCGGCCAGCCTGCCCCAGGGATTCGTCTACGTGTTGCGCGCCACTCCCGACCTGGAGCCGGGTTCGTCCGGCGAGATCGAGATCGACACTACCAGCGGCAACGACTGGGACGAGCTGTTGCTGGTGGGGGAAAACGCCGCCGGCAGCGACTGGGGCAGCAACCACGCCGACCGGCTCTACCTGGCCTACGACGATGAGAATCTTTACCTGGGCATCGCCGGGTTCGTGGAGTCCGGCGCCACCACCAACGCCATCGTGGCCTACCTGGACATCGACTACGGCCCGGCCAGCGGGGTGGGCAACATGAACACCCTGGCCGACGACAGCGGTGGCCTGGATGCGGCTGTCTCTTCCGTCTGCGTGGTGGGGGATGCCGGCTTCGGCGCCGAGTATGCCGCCGGCACCCTGGGCATGGCTGCCATCGAGGCCGACGATAACGATCCCCAGCGCTGGAACCTGGCCGGCCTGCGCGGGCTGGACCCGGCCGACGACTTTCCCTGGCTGTCCGGGGCCACGGTGCGCACCGGTCCCGTCAACCAGGTGGTGGAGATGGCCCTGCCCTGGCAGGTGTTGCTGGGCGGTCCCCTGCCGGGCAGCGGTTTCCGGGCGGCGCTGTTCGTACGCCTGCTCAACGGCGACGGCCAGTACCTGTCGAACGACACCTTGCCCGCCGACGATCCGCTCAACCCCCAGGAAGTGAACCAGGTGGTGGTTTTCGACGTTCGCTGAGGAAAGGATTTACACCCCATGCGTCTTGCCAAGTGGATGACTTTATTGCTGGGCCTGGGCTGGCTGAACCTGGTGGCCTGTTCTCACCCCGACCTCGACAAGCCGGATGGTGAACCCGCCGGCGAGGCTCAAGTTGATGGGGACGGCGGGCCGCCGCCGGCCGACGTCGATGGCGGCCCGGATGACGCCGACCGCCCGCCCCCGGCCGACGACGGTGGCAGCCCGGCCGACGAGGGCCCGGACACCCTGGCCCCCTGCCTGCTCAACGCCTTCAGCCCGTCAGAAGGCATCATCGCCGCTCACTTCTCGGAGGCCATGGACCCGGTGACGGCGGGAGTGGTCGACAACTACACCGTGCGCGGCTCGACCGGCGACAGCATCTCCTTCACCTCGGCCGAGGTAGAGGGCGACTACGTACGCCTGGCGGTGGCCGCGGGGACCAGCTTCGTCCCCGGCACCAGCTATTCCATGCTGGTGCGCAACGTCACCGACCTGGCCGGCAACGCCATCGGCAGCACCTGCAACCGGGCCCAGGAGATCCGCCGCACCCTCTATCTCAACATCATCTGGCACCAGCACCAGCCGCTGTACCTGGAACCGGTGCGCGACCAGCTGCTCAGCCCCTGGGTGCGCAAGCACGCCACCAAGGATTACTACGACATGGCCGCCATGCTGGCCGACTACCCCAAGGTGCACCTCAACATCAATCTCACCTCGGTGTTGCTCACCCAGCTGATAACCTACTACCTGGAACGCCTGGGGCCCTTCGTGGACGTGGAGAACAACCGCGTGGACGAAGCCGGTTTCCTGGCCACCTGGAAGGGCAAGACCGACCCCTGGATCGACCTGCTGCTGGAAGACACCCCCACCCCGGAATCGGTCAGCGAGACGCAACTGGGACTGTTGCACAAGGACGCCTGGAGCTGCGTCTCCACCTCCGATGCCATGATGAAGCATTTCCCCGAGTACCGCCAGCTGCGCGACAAGCCCCGTTCCACCTATACCCAGGAAGACTTTCTGAACCTCAAGGGGTGGTTCGAGATCGCCTGGTTCGATCCCGATTTCCTGCGGCACGCCGTGCAGCTTCCCAACGGCTGGGTGGTGGATCTCTCCGACGTTGTCGAGGAGCGTGCCGACGGCACCTTCTGGCTGCGCCAACCCATCACCGAGGAACTGTGCAACCGGCTGGTAGCCGAGGAATACAAGATCATGGCCAACGTCATTCCCGTGCACAAGCAGCTGCTCTACCACCCGGACGACGGCAGCGGCCAGATCGAGGTGCTCACCACTCCTTTCTACCATCCCATCCTGCCCCTGCTGGTGGACACCGACCTGGCCCGGCAGAACCAGCCCTGGGACCCCTTGCCCGAGACGCCTTTCCGCTTCGCCGAGGACGCCTCCGCCCAGGTGGCCAAGGCGGTCAAGTTCTACCGTGACATCTTTGGCATCTCTCCCTGGGGCATGTGGCCGGGCGAGGGCTCGGTGGCCGAGGAAGTGGTCCAGCTGTTCGTGGACAACGGCATTCGCTGGGTGGCCACCGGCCAGGAGGTGCTCCACAACAGCGATGCCGGCAAGCGCCACTGGTTTCCCTACCGGGTGGACGGAGACCTGGTGGCCGGCGACGGCGGCAGCCACGCCGACGAGCTGGCCATCGTCTTTCGCGACACCGGGTTGTCCAACGCCATCGGTTTCCGTTTCCAGGGCATGAGCGGGGCCGAGGCCACGGCCTCGTTCCTGGGCGACGTGTTGGCCCAGGCACCGGGCCTGGGCGAACCCGATCGCCTGCTCACCGTGATCATGGACGGCGAGAACGCCTGGGAGAACTACGTGCGCGATCTCGACGCCAAGGACTTCCTCCACGGCCTCTACCGGGCCCTGGAGAGCTCCTTCGACAACGGCGAGGTGATCAGCGTCACCGGCTCGGAGTACATCCGTGGCAACCCGGCCCGCAACGTGCCCGCCCACCCGGTGGCGGAGATGACCGAGCTGGAGCCGCTCAGCGCCGGTTCCTGGATCGACGGCACCTTCTCCATCTGGATCGGCGAGCCCGAGGAGAACATGGCCTGGAACTGCCTGGTGCGCACCCGCCAGGATCTCGAGCGCAGCGGCATTCCCCGCTACAACCCGCTGGCCGATCCGCCCGCCGATCACGGCTCCTACGAGTACCTGGTGTACAAGGCCTGGGAGGAGATGTACGCCGCCGAGGGCAGCGACTGGTTCTGGTGGTTCGGCTCCGACATGATCACCCCGGCCAACGACGACACACCCTTTGACCGCGGCTTCCGGGCCCACCTGGCCGGCGTGTATTCCTTCCTGCGCCAGATCAACCCTACCATCACCGAGAGCATCTGCCCGGTGATCATCCAGGAGTCGGGAAAGACCCCCCAGGGGCCCTTCCTCGAACCGCCCACCATCGACGGCACCTTCGTGCCCAACGAGGCCGAGTGGATCAACGAGGGCGGGTTCTTCAACGACGCCGACAGCGGGGCGGTGGCCAACCCGGCCGACGACATCGCCCGCGTCTACTACGGCTACGACGAGCAGGCCATCTACGTGGCCATCGAGGCCAACGAAGACCTCGCCGCCAAGCTGGGCAGCGACTACCTGCTGGAAATCTACTTTCCCCACAAGCACATCGTCGATGCCCAGACCGGCGAGACCCAGAGCGACCCGACCAATCCCCAGAGCCGGGCCGGCACCGAGCTGCAGTTCAAGATCGGCGGGGCGGCCCGGGTGGTGACGGCCGATTTCGCCGGGTCCCAGACGGTGGCCCGCCTGTTCGTCGCCGACGGCGCCGGGGGCTGGCAGGAGCAGGCGGCCGATACCATCGAGCTGGCCGGGCCGCAAACGGGCGGCCGGGTGGTGGAGCTGCGCATTCCCTACCAGGCGCTCAACCAGGCGGCCGGGGATCCGGTGGAGATCATCGTTGCCGCCGTGGAAGGCGGGGCCGATATCGACCTGGCGCCCAACCTGGGCAGCCAGGTGATCTTCGAAGACGCCACCAACGTCGTCAAGGTGATGTTCGTGGTCGATGTCAGCGGCACCTCGGTACCGCGTGACGCCTACGGTTCCTGCTGCGACAACCACCCACCGCCCGACGGACAGGGCATCGTCTACATCGCCGGCAACCTGCCCGCCCTGGGGGCCGAGGGCGACCAGTGGGTGCCCAACGTGGTCTCCCTGCGCGATGACGGCCAGTCCGGCGACGAGAGCGCCTCCGATCAACGCTGGACCATCATCGTCGATGCCCAGCGCGGCGACGCCGTCAAGTACAAGTACACCATCGGCCTGCCCTCCGACGAGGGGCGCTGGTTCGGCACCGAGGAGTTTCCCGTCACCTACCGGGGCATCGACGTGGTGGGCGACGACCCCGGAAAGAAACTGGTCAAGATCATCGTTCGCGACATCTTTGCCGACAAGCCCACCGGCGGACGCGACGGTTACCCGGGCTCGATGACCACCTTCGAGTACTTCTACGAGCAGTAGGCCTGCTCGACCAGCCGGCGGCCCAGCTCCCGGGCTCGTTCGAGCTCTTCCGGGTGTTGCCTGATGGCTCCCCGGGCGTCCACCCGCCACACCAGCTGTCCGCCGCAGTACTCCATCTCCAGGGCGTCGTAGAAGTAGCGGGCGCTGAGCTCGGCTCCCTGGAAGAGGTTCCGGCCGCGGGTTGCTCCCACCAGCTGCACGTAGCCCCGGCGGTTTGCCGCCGGCCGGTAACCGGGCTGGCGGTGACGCAGCCGGCGGCGCGCCCAGCGGGCCTGGGCGCGGTCGATGAGCGCCTTGAGCTGGGCGGGGAAGGAATAGAAGAAGATGGGCGCGGCCAGGACGATCCTCTCGGCGCTGTCCAGCAGCGGATAGACCCGCTGCATCTCGTCCGGCAGCACGCACTCGCCGGTCTCGTCGCAGCCGCCGCAGGCCCGGCAGCCGGAGATGTCGAGCCGGGACGCGCGCAGCTTCTCGGTTTCGGCCCCCGCCTGGCGGGCCGCTTCCAGGCACAGGTCGAGCAGGATCTCGCTGTTGCCACCGCGGCGGGGACTGCCGTGGATGCCCAGCACCAGCATGTTCATGCCTCCTCGAGCAGGCGTCCGGCGACAGTTTCGACGAATTCCCCGGTGCCGACCTCGCGGGCGGGCCGGCCGGCACGTTGCCAGGCCCGGGCCAGGTCCGGGGTGCCGGTGCCCGCCGCCAGGGTCGTGTCCAGCGCCCGCCGCAGCGCCCCGGCCGCCTCGGGCCAGCCGGCGAAGTCGAGCAGCATGCAGCCGGCCAGGATCATGGCCGCGGGATTGGCGCGGTCGCTGCCGGCCAGGTGGGGGGCGGTACCGTGGGCCGGCTCGAACAGCGCCCGTTCGTCTCCCAGGTTGGCGCTGGGCTGCAGCGCCAGGCCCCCGGCCAGCGCCCCGGCCGCCTCGGCCAGGTAATCGCCGTTCAGGTTGGGCGCAGCCAGCACGTCGTACTCATCCGGGCGGGTGAGCAGCTGCTGGAACATGGCATCGGCCAGGCGCTGGTCCACCATGATGGACGAGCCGTCGCTGCCGTCGCCGCGCTCCGTGAAGCGAAAGTCGGCGGCGAACTCGGGCTCTTCGAGTACCTGGCGGCACCAGCGCAGGAAGCCGCCCTCGGTCTGCTTCATGATGTTTCCCTTGTGCACGATGGTCACCCGGCGGCGCCGCTGTTGCCGGCTCCAGCGCAGTACCCGGCGGAAGAAACGCTGGCTGGCCGTCCGGCTCATCACCTTCAGGCCCACGGCGCTGTCGGCGGACAGGCCCACGCCGGCCAGGGCGCGAATCTGCCGCGCCGCTTCGCTGTCGGCGGCGAACTCGATGCCGCAGTAGACATCCTCGGTGGTCTCGCGGAAGACGGCCAGGTCGATGTCCACCTGCCGGCACAGGAGCGAGCCCGCCGCCCGGGAGCGGGCCGGACGCAGGCAGCAGTACAGCTCGAGCCGCTGGCGCAGCTCCACGTTCCAGGAGCGGTGGCCGCCTCCCACGGGAGTGGCCAGCGGGCCCTTGAGGGCCACCCGGTGGGCACGCAAGGTATCTATCATCTCCTGCGGCAGGGACGAGCCGGCGGCCAGGGTACGGATCTGCTCGCCAGGCAGCTCGAGCCACTGCAGCAGGCGCCGGCCCCGGTAGCAGCGCCTCACCGCCTCGTCCAGCAGGCGGCGCGTGCCGGCCATGATTTCCGGCCCCACCCCTTCCCCTTCCAGGTAGGGCACCACCAGCCGTTCCGGTTCGCCGGCTGGTCGTTTCTCCCTCTCCTCCGGACCCAACAGTCACCTCCGACCCCGGGAGTATAGCATGTCACCTCCCTCCTGGTGTAGCGGGAACCATCCGCGGGATGCCGCCGGGCCTTCACGGTTGACTATACGCGCCTGGAGACATAGCTTGTGCCGCGGCCGGGGGAGGAGAAGGAGAGGAGAGAAAACCGTGAAAACCATCATCGAGCCCTTCAAGATCAAGGTGGTCGAGCCCATCCGCATGACCAGCCGCGAGCAGCGGCGGGAGTACCTGCGCCGGGCCCACTACAACCTGTTCAGCCTGCCGGCCGAGCAGGTGCTCATCGACCTGCTCACCGACAGCGGCACCTCGGCCATGAGCTACGAGCAGTGGGCGGGGATCATGCGCGGCGACGAATCCTACGCCGGCTCGCGCAGCTTCTACCGCCTGGAGCAGACGGTGCGTGACATCTTCGGCTTCAAGCACGTCATACCCACCCACCAGGGACGGGCCGCCGAGCGCATCCTCTTCTCGGTGGTGCTCGAGTCCGGACAGGTGGTGCCCAGCAACAACCACTTCGACACCACCCGGGCCAACATCGAGTTCCAGCAGGCCCAGGCGCTGGACCTGGTCATCGCCGAGGGCAAGCAGCCGGCCCGGGAACATCCCTTCAAGGGCAACATGGATACCGCCCGCCTGGAGGCGCTGCTGGCCGAGCGGGGCCGCGAGCAGGTGCCCCTGGTGATGCTCACCGTCACCAACAACTCCGGCGGCGGCCAGCCGGCCAGCATGGAAAACATCCGCCGGGTGTCGGAGATCTGCCATGCCCGGGGCGTACCCTTTTTCCTGGACGCCTGTCGCTTCGCCGAGAACGCCTTCTTCATCAAGCTGCGCGAACCCGGCTACGCCGACAAGACTCCCCGGGAGATCGCCCGGGAGATGTTTTCCTACTGTGACGGCTGCACCTTCTCGGCCAAGAAAGACGCACTGGTCAACATCGGCGGCCTCATCGCCCTCAACGACGATGACTGGGCCGCCCGGGCCCGCAACCTGCTCATCCTTACCGAGGGTTTTCCCACCTACGGGGGGCTGGCCGGGCGCGACCTGGAGGCCATGGCCATCGGCCTGGAAGAGGTGCTGGAGGAGGAATACCTCACCTACCGGCTGGCGGCCACCCGCTACCTGGGAGAGCACCTGGAGCGGCTGGGAGTGCCCACCGTGCGACCGGCCGGCGGCCACGCCGTCTTCATCGACGCCCGTGCCCTGCTCGATCACATCCCCCCGGAGCAGCTTCCCGGCCAGGCCTTGAGCTGCGCCCTGTACGAGATCGGCGGCATCCGCTCGGTGGAGATCGGCACCGTCATGTTCGGCCGCCACGATGCCGCCACCGGCCGGGAG
>Ga0164318_10007098_pt1 | contig 10865 bp, 7 predicted proteins | sample GuaBasSedimGuay9_FD_113734 | JGI IMG/M metagenome (GOLD analysis project Ga0164318, IMG submission 113734) | Subseafloor sediment microbial communities from Guaymas Basin, Gulf of California, Mexico - Guay9, Core 4571-4, 0-3 cm | ecosystem: Environmental > Aquatic > Marine > Hydrothermal vents >...
AGGCTGTTGCCTTAGAGCTCGAATTTGGGCAATTTGCCCAACGACAATTAAAACTGGGATGTCCAGTTCTAGTTGTCGTCGGGCAGCAATTCGTCGAACGAATTGCATGGGGGAGGGTGCCGTGCTGGTTCGATGAAAATCAAGAGCGCCCTCTCGGACGGGACGTGCCTCTAAGATTAGTCAAGGTCTTTTCTTCGAAGAATTGTCCTTCCCCCGTCGTCGTTGGTCCGAAGAATTAAATAGTGTCCCCTATAGAATTCTCACATCCTCGCCAAGATCGCTCTGGCTTTCGACGTCAGCGCCGACGTGCTCGTCTTCGACGATAGCGGCGGCGTCGCCGCCCAGAAACTCGGCACGGCGCTACTGAGACGTTTCGAAAGGGTGATTGAGCTTCCCGAAAGGGAACGCGACGCCGTTCTCGTGCTCATCGATTCCGTCATCGCAAAACAGGCGATTCGTGAGGTTATTCAAGGGTGAGAAGAACAAACCCAGGGGCGTGAGCCCCTGGGCTAATCAATCAAGAAGTACCGGAAGTATCTGACCTGTCACCTGTTGATGAGTATTTGACCTGTCACCGATGTGGCGCAGGGAAGTCGGTATGTGGATCCTTTCCGGAATTGGTGACACAGTTCCCATCCCGAAAGACAATGTCTCGGTCGAACAAACCTCTGATGTCGACCTTTGCCATCACGGAGTACTGACTGGTATCAGGAAAATCGAGTACACCATCACGGCCGGGAGATACGACGATGTATCGCGCACTTTGATCATTTGTGGCCCTGAATACGCGAATATCATTGCCCCATGCGTCGAGTCCGTCTCTGACGCTCATGACAATGTCCGCAATCTCACCGTCAGAAAGTTCATCGCCAGATTCCGCAATCTTATTCTCGATCCTCTTCCCAATAGCGTATACGTCGGAGAAAGTATCGATTTGCTTCTGCCGCCCCACGATATTCCACCGGCCGCATGACGCCAGTGTCGCGAGGATGGCACCGAGCAACAGCAATAAAAGAAAACCCTTAGCGTTCACGGTGTAGCCCCATTCTCCTTATCAGCGAAACTGTAGTTTTCCATTGACACGGATGACCTCGCTGTTCACAGCTTGAACCTTCTGGGTCTCTTCTTTTTCCGGTTCAAATACAACGGTCGCCCTGACGAGACTGCTGAGTGCCCCTCCCTCCAACTCGCGCTGCAAGTTTGCGGGCCGATCGAGGACCAATCCTCTTCCGGGGTTTGATCCCTCTGGCACGACACCGCCGGATTCGAGCACGTTACCGGCCGCGGTTGTACAGTTCTCCCTGCTGAACAGAAGACCACGCCACACGCTCTCCGTATCTACGCCCCCACTTGGGTTGGCAGCGATGAAATCCAGCATCGCATTGTCCTGTTCGGCTGAGGTGCTAAGAACATACATTCGCACCTCGCGGCCCTGGCTAGCATATTGCTCAAGAAAACCGCCTACCCCGTTATCAAAACCGATCCGAGAACCTTCGCTAACCCCCGCTGCACGCCCATCACGAGTTACATAGGCTGCGGAATGCCCTTGGGCCGCAAAGAAATCCCGGAAAACATTCCCGCCAGCGACAGTGAAAACCAACGTCTCCCGACCATCCGGATCCACAAGCGAGATCGGATTATTCAAAACATACGAGTACCGATTCCAGCTCCAGCAACATTTTTAGGCGACTATCGAAATTCATCAAAAACAGCTAGAAGAACCCCAGCCTTGCCTTCGTCGTCCAAACAAGTATCATCGGAAAAAAATTTCCTCTTGAAACGGAAATAGTCGGTTCGAGCAACCACCAAAGAGAAACCCTGTTTTTCCGAGATACAATATCTAAAATACGGAATCAACACTAGAGCCTTGAATCGGTACTTGTTTGACGGAATAATGTAGTCCTGATTAAGAACATTCCCGTAGTTGACTTTTGCACATATCTTTCGAAAGCAAATTTCCGGCGAACGATCCACTATCATGAGTTTGAGTCTTCTAAATTCATCTTCGGAAAGATCGTCTTCAGGAGTCAAATTTGAATATTCGAGGACACGATATTCTTTGAACACCATCATCGCCCTAACAGAAAATATGACAAACAAAATACCTATGAAAAGCATAAACAGTCTTACAACCGTTCTCAGAGTCGAAATCGAACGATCATCGGGAGTAGATGAACAAAACGAAGAATCGGCCGTCATTGTTAATTACCTCTTTACAATACCTCTTACTGAGGAATCCAAAATCTCAAGACACCATTTTTGCGAACGACTTCACTATTGACAACCTGCAAAGGATCTGAGGAATGAATCACAGAGATCAGCCCTCCAAGAACACCTTCCGAGTCTTCTCCTGGTTTAAGAATGGCTTCAACGGTAGCATTCTGATCGTTCAGGAGGTCGAACGCCATGAATGTCGGATGACCTGAAGCGATTTCAACGGAGGCAGCCGAAAATGCTCTTGAGACGTGATCCGTACAAATCGGAAATGACTCATTCACAAATCCTTTAGGATGATAAAGGGATATTCCCCCATGTGGGAGGTTTTGCAGGTAGTCAAATATTCGACTCTCTTGTTCGGCGGTAAGTGAATAATCGAACACACCCACTGTATGGCCAGTTTTGACATATGAAAGAGCAGTTCGGTAGCCTACCGTGCCATCCCCAAGCGTTACATCTGCCCCAGGATACTGACCTTTTACTGATAGCGTAATTTCCCCGCGAGATGTGTACAGAGAAAGGTAGGTGTGATCAATCCCCGGTCCTGAAACCCAGAATACCTTTGTCGCCCTGCCATCCGGATCTACCAGCTTCATCGGATTGTTTATCACATAGCTGTAACGGTTGAAGCTCTGGGACGACGCTGTGTTGCCAAGTAACGAGTCCACAGAAACAAACCGCGCCAACCCGGCCGAGTAATAGCGTTGGTGCATGTAATCCAACTCACTCGAAGCCGTCCCGAGGTCCCTTTCATGCCCGGTAAACAGATGTGATGTCCCGGGTACGGCCCCCCCGCTGTCTTTCAACGCACCGAAGGGCTCAAACGTCATCCAATCGACGAGGTAACCGTCATCATCGAAGAGGACCTTGGGACTGCCGAGGTGATCGGGAGCGATGAAGTGGACTCTGTCGGGCGCGGTCTGGTGGCTGAGTTCGGCGATCTGTCGCGCGCCGAGAAAGAGGTAGTCAGCGACGAGTCCAAAGTCGTCAGTGCCTGGGATATTCCGCCACTCGGAAACTGTCTTACCGACCTCATCCCGCACGTATGCGGTCGCCTCGACTCCGGTACCGGCGTCATGCCATTTGAGTACGCGTTCACCTGCGGCATCGTAGGCGTAGCGCCAGGTCGTCGAGGCGCCTCCGCCGACATCGACGCTCTCCTTCAGCCGGTCATCTTCGCTCCAGTCGAATTCCTTTTCCCTCAAGGGGCCGATGGCCGGCTGGTGTTCAAGGTTGCCTCGGCCGTCCCAGGTCAGGCTGACGGTTGATTTGGACTGAGCGTCGTCAACCGTGTCGATACGGTTGCTGATTGGGACGCCGTTGGCTTTGTCCGTGACAAAGGTCAACTGAGTCTGAACTGTGCCACCGATGTCGAAGGATTTGACGGTTGTAGCGTTACCCCAGCGGTCGTAGTCGAATTCCTGGCTGGGACCAAAAGCCCGTCCAGCTTGATTCTCCCATTCGCCGAGAAGACGATTCAAGCCGTCGTAGAAATACCGCTTTCCACCAACACGCCAGAGGTTTCCGGCAGGGTCGTAAGAAAAAACAGGGACGTTTCCGTAGGCTCCCAGAAACGGATGACCGCCTGAGACCTCAATTGCTTCTGGTCTTGCCATGCCGTCATCATCGGGCACTTCTCTCCAGACGACCTGGGGAGTGGTCCGGGTCCCATAGGTCAGCTCATGAATCCGTCCGGTCTGGTGATAGGTCGCCTCACCCAAGATCTCGGTGCTGCCCAAGGTATCGATGATCCCGAGGCTTTCAGCCCACGACCCGTCGAAGTTGTTCGTTATCGTCTCAATAGCGGAGTGTCTACAGCCGTTCCAGGTGGGTAAATCGGTCTCTGACCGGTTGCCCCAGACATCGTAGGCGTAGCTGATTTGGAATGCATCGCCGGTAGCCCCGAGACCGGTGGCCTCGGTCGTTCTGGCGTTGATTCGACCTCCCGGACCATTGTAGGTCCAATGGTGGGTGACGGCGACATCGGAGGCCCCGAAGAGGTTATGACGCGTACTTTCGATGATGTGATTATAACTCGGCTGCCCGATTGTGGCCGTGGACCAGCTTTGTTCGATCAGTGCCTGGCCGTCTTCTTCGGTCTTTTTGAATCGACCGTAAGAATCGTAGTCGTGGGTATGGGTGACCATGGACCCGACTCGTGATTGTTCGGTGACATTCCCGGCAGCGTTGTGGCCTGAAAAAGCGATTTCACGTTCGGGCTCCTTGCTGTTGGTCAAGAATCCCGCGTCTGAGTAGGTCCAGGTCCTGTCTTGTGAGTACGTCGGTGTCGCGCCTGGTTCAAAGAGTTCGACCTTGGTCAGGCGGTCGCTCTGGTCATAGGCATAATCGGTCCGGAAAAACGAGTTGGTTGTGACTTCTTCGTCAATTCGGCGCAACCGCCCGAGAGCATCTGAGATGGCGACCGCTGAGAGGTCGGTGGTGCCTGCGTTCCCTGAAGCATCTATGGTGGTCACAATGGCCCGGGTCGTCGTGGTCGTGGTATTTCCAACGAAGGCCATGGTGGTCAAGGATCCGTCGGGCAACCGGTGGGCGGCTGGGCGACCCAACGCGTCCAGCTGTGATTCGGTCCACGGCAGGTCGCAGTCTACCGGAAAGGTCTCACCATGAACCCATTCGCTGTTGAGGGTGACCTGGCTTTTGTCGGGGATGTCCCATGAGAGATAGTCGCCGTCGCATTGTTCGAAGTCACCATTCGGGTCGTGTACGAAGCGCAGATGGTAGCGGGATCTCGTGCCCTCGGGGTAACTCTCGGTTTCCCGGGTCAAACGCCCGAGGCCGTCGAACAGGGCTTTGGCCCTGAGGGTCCCGGTCGTCCCGGCGCCGAGTGAGTCACCGATCGGGTCGGCCGACCACATGGCGTCGTAGACCTGGTGTTCGAGGAGGCTATTCCCGGTGGGGCTGAGGTAATCGAGGTGGACACCGATCATCGGTGTCTCGCCATGGGGGCCGGTCTTCTGGTGGTAGAGGGTCCACAGGCTTTCGGGCTGGGCGCCTCCGGCCCATGATCCACGGACGGGCGCAATGTCGGTCGGTCTGCCGAGGGCATCCCAGAGGTAGGCGAAACCGATTCCGGACCCGTCAATGTGCCATCGCGGCAGGCCGGTGTTGGGGTCGATATCACGTTCCCAAAGGAGGAGGCTACCTGAGCCCGAGTTGAGTTTCTTCTTCTGAGCGACGCCATGGTTGTAGGTGGTCTCGGTTGTTGTGATCAAGGTGTCAAAGCCGGCAGTGCCGTAGCCGCCGCTCAGGGTGTCGGTTTTGAGGTTTCCGAGGGTGTCGTAGTCGTAGCTGTGTTGGATGCAATCTCCCGAGTCTGCCATACAGGCGCCGTTCTCGTCGGGGTTGAGAATCTCATTTTGGACTGCGTAGTAGTGCTGGATGCCAGTGCCGGGGCCAGAGCGGTTGGTCCATGTACGGATGACAGTCGTTGTGGGGTTTGTATCGTTATCGTCGTAGGTTCTTGACGACACTTGGCGATCCAGCGACCAGACGTATGCGGCTTCGGGATGGTTTGGATCGTCTGGATTGGTGGTGTAGAACGAATATTCGTTGAACCGATCGACCTCGGGATCCAAAGCGGAATCGATAGACTCGGTGTGCGAAGACGCCGGGTTGAGATACTGATCGACGGTGGAGAGAGTCTTGACTTCGGTGCAGAGAATTTCCGACGGTGGAGGGTCGTCAGGTGTGAAATTGGGATAGCAAGGGTCATCACCTTTAATGTTGGCAGCTGTGGAAAGGGCGCGCTCGTCGGTAAAGGTCGCCTGCCGAGAGATGTAGGTGTATCGATCTCCTCCTCCCACCCCGAGATCTTTGATGTCATCGTGCCCGGGAAGAACGCTGCGCTCGATCTCGGTATGACGGAGGACTCGGATGTCGAGGTCGTTGGTGATGAGAAATAACTCCCGAAAACCGGAATTGGCAGAGGCATGAAGAAGATGAGCATCCACACCGGTGACGATATCGGACGAAAACTCCTCGCGGGTCAGGGGGTGGAATCGATGGATTTCAACGGTGGCGGCCTTATACGAAAAGCCGAGTGGAGTCTCGGCTGTCTGGGCCCCGTCGCCCTGTTGTGTCGATACGACTGTCCACAGGTAGCCCGTATCTTTGGGGTATTCGGGTCGTGGCCTGTTGAGAGAGTCGTCGTCTCGAAGGGCTAATTCAAAGTCATAGGGCCATTGATTCTCACCTGGGAGCCCTGAAGGGAAATCCAGATAGGGTACGCCAGGACAAGCAAGTCCTTGAGAGAAGAGGGTCGTCTCCTTTCTTGGTGTTGCATCACTCGAGGCATCATGGAAAGCGATGGTTCTCTTGGTGATTCCGAAAGTTGACATCGAGCCTTCCCGGTTCCCGGTTCCCGGTGGTACCGGCGGTGGTACTGGGACTTCGGCGCCACAAACGAACTCTTGACCTTGGTCACGGTCTTTTCCACCGCCCCCGAACCCTCCACCACCACCGGATCCGCTGGGAACAAATACCTTTTTCCCGACCGGGTACGCCAGTTCTCTTGTGTATTCGACGGTGGCGCCCGACGGTAGGGTGACGGTTTGCAGTGGTAAGAAGTCACCCGAAATTCCATCGTCAAAAGAAAACTCAGGCGGATCGACGGGGCCGAGGAAAGTGATGACTTCGAGGTGTTGGGCAGAGAAAGAGATGAAATCGTCGCCGGTGCCGTTGACCTGTTTGAAGGTCTTGGCGGTGGTGGTCCAATCGATGGTCGCAAAGGTCGTGTTTGAGGCGCCCAACAGGGGGTTGAAAGTCGGGACGCTCAATGAGTCCAGGGTGGCGCCTGAGTAATTGAAGGTGAGGATCCGGTCAACCTCCCCATGGGCGGTAGCGGTGACGGGAAGGTACTGTTCATTTCCGGTGCCACCGCAGGCTTGAGGAGCCCACCCGTCGGCCGATCCTCGATAGGTGAAGGTGATCCGGTTGGCGGGCTCGCCGCCGCTTGACCACGGTCCACACTGGATCTCGGAGAGGTAGAGGCCGGAGACTTCGTGATGAAAGTTGTAGGCCGAGAGATCGTCGTCCGAGAAGCTGAGTTGACTGAAGTCGGCATCACAGTCTTCAGGGACGATTTGGGAGAAGATGTAGACGACGCCATGGCCGTTTTCCATTCGGATGGAGGTGGCTTTGCCGGCGTCTACGCTTTCGACGGTGAAACGGTAGTTTGTGCCGTCACCGGTATAGAAATTATTGCCTTCAACGTATTCGGTCCCCTCAGCGGAGCGGGTCGCTACGTCCCACGGAGGCGATGTGTGGATCTTGTGGGTGGCGCCGGATGGGTCGATGAAAACGCGGAGGAATTCGCTATGTAGCGAGTCTTCACTGAAGAGGATTCGCGGAGGCCTGAGATCCCAGCCGAATCCGAAGGCCTCGATACCATCGGCGATGTCAGCCCGCATGAACTCTCCATTGTTTTCCTGACAACCGCCGTACCCATCCCCGGAAAGGTTGCAGTAATGCCTGGTATTCCAGAATTTTGAGTTGAAATAGGCGGTGACCGGATATTCCAGGCCACCGTCGGTCTTGAGTGTGTGGAGAGGCACGCGGAACGTGAGATTCCCTGAGGCCAAGTTGATCGATTCAAATTCGGACAGGCCATAACTGGTCTTTTGGTAGCCCTTTTCTTCGTGGGGAACGTCGTTTGAGGCTACAGCGGACATGGCAGTCAGACCGAGAATAGCCACCAGGCTTGCGCCGAGACGTTTGAGGAACAGACGGTCCTTTGATGCACCCATCATCAATTCCTCTTCGCCGGTATCGGAAGATCAAGGGTGGATAAGGTGCAATACTGACCCCACTCGGAGGTGTCACCACTTTCGAATCCGTCGGCGAAGATCAGGCTGACATCGACAACCTTGGCCGGATTGTGATCAGAATGACCTACGCCGTTTTGGGAGTTGACGGAAGCCGCCCAGCCGATAGCTGCGGCGACACTGAAAACCAATACGATGGTCGTGAGAGTCTTCCTTGTACGCATTCCGAGCCCCCTCTTGAGAAGAGGCTACAAAAAAAAAACACCATTTTGTCAAGAGAAAAACTCTGGTGGTCGTTGCGCTTTGTCCCCGTCAGGTTACGATATCCCCTGTCCTTTTGAGGAGGCCCCATGAACCTGGAACTCTCTGCAACCGAACTGAGCGAGCTGATCGCGCGAGTCTTTACTCCAAACTCTGACGAGCGTGCGCTGGCGATTCTGGTGGACCTGCCGGACGCCGCTCTGCCTGACCATGAGCATTGGAAGGAACGGCGGAACATGGCGGCCGGTTGGGCTCTCCAGTTGGTTGCCGCCTCCGACCGACATGGCTTGGACATCTCGTTGGTCCTGTATCGAAATGTTCGGGCCAATAACGCCGACCTGCCTGAAACGATGACGATTTGGGAACCGTCCCAGCCGCTCCCGAAGACAGCTGACGACTTGGTTGAATTTCCGGGGATCTCAACCTCTGAGGTGCTGACCCGACACCAGTTTGCCTTGGCGCCGACCGAACTCTCGGCCACTGCGCCGCTCAAGATGCTCTGTCCCAAATATGGCTGCCGTGCGGCCACCATGCCGGGCTTTTCGCCGGAGATGGTGCCGGCGTTGCGTCTGGACTACACCGAGGTCAACCGCAGGGTGACGATTCTCAAGGAGCTCTTGGACCGGGCGGTTGCGGCTGATTTCACCTTTGAGGTTGCCGGTATGGGTCCCTTTGATCTGCATCTGGATCTTCGCCACCGAACGGGCCACGCCTCGGGTGGATTGTTGCCTCGGGCCGGCATGGCGGGAAATCTCCCCTCGGGCGAGGCCTACATCGTGCCTTATGAGGGAGAGATAGAGGGGGATGCCAGCCGAAGCGCTGGAGTCCTGCCCGTTCAACTGGACGGGGAGATTGTCCTTTACCGTATTGAGAACAATAGAGCGGTTGAGGTCATCAGCGAAGGCCCGGTTTCCAGGAGAGAGGCTGAGTTGATTTTGACGGAACCCGCCTACAGCAATTTGGCGGAGCTTGGTCTTGGCGTGTTAGCGGCTTTCGGAGTGAACCCCGTCGGCGAGGTTCTGTTGGACGAGAAGTTGGGCCTTCACATCGCCTTCGGGCGCAGTGAGCACTTTGGCGGCCAGGTCGGACCCGATCAGTTTTCAAGTCCGGCTGCGGTCACACACCAGGATCGGGTCTATATCGAAGAATTGCAGCCGGACGTTTTGCCGGCAACGGTTGATCTGGTATTTGAGAGAGGGGAGACGATGCCTCTGATGAGGGATGGAAGGTATGTGATTGTTTTTGTAGAAACTAGAAACTAGAAACTAGAAATTTGAAACTGGAAACTCGAAACTGCGAAAGGTCCTTTGATTCTCGAAAAACGCCAGGGGCAAGAAGGAGATAGAATTCTTGTAATAATGGAACGGTCTTGACCCAGGAGTAACACAAAGAGAAAGAAGAAACGGTCGAGGTGTACCGTATTGGCAACCGCGCTCAAATCAGAACCCAGTTTCAAGTTTCCTTTTCCAGTTTCTGACTTCCGCCGGGACCGTGTCATTGGGGTATCGTGGTGTTGAAGGGTCAGTGCCCTCCAATGCTCACCCCACCAGAACACCGAAGATCAAAGTGACAACGAAGAGGGCGCCGACGGCCAGTGGAAAGAGAATCTGGTGACTGGCGCTGCCGTCGGTGTTGGGTTCAACGTCTTTCATCGGTGACTCCTGCCTCGGCGATTCGTGTGCCGATGCCCTGTGTGGGCGGATTGTAGTCGAATTGCGAACAACTCGCTACAAAGATATTCTCGATCATGCAACCGTGCTTCTGTTGGCGAAAAAGAGGAAAAATTATGACGAATTGTGGCAGAATTGTGAAGATTCAACGGTGGGGGGTTTTATATGCTTCCGGTACTCGACAATGATGCGCTGAGAGAAGCCGACCGGCACACGATCGAGGACCTCGGTGTACTCGGTTTGATCTTGATGGAAAACGCGGCCACCGGCCTGGTCGATGCCCTTCGTGAGACCTGGCCCGAGGCGCGCAGGGTGCTGATTCTGTGTGGACGAGGGAACAACGGAGGCGATGGTCTGGCCGCCGCACGTCACCTTGCCAATGGCGGGCATGAGGTTGATCTTCTACTGCTGGCCGATCCCGAGGTGCTGACCCCCGATGCAAAGACCAATTTGGCATGGGCTCGTGCGGTTGGTCTGGAAATAACGGTCGTCGACGGCGATGACCTGGAGGCCCTCGAGAACCGGTTGTTGGGGCCGAATTTCCCGGATGTCATCGTCGACGCCCTACTGGGGATCGGACTTGATCGGCCTCTGACCGGCAGATTGGCTCGGGTCGTCGATTTGGTGAACCGCTGCCCGATTCCGGTGGTCGCGGTAGACGTGCCAACCGGACTCAGCGGGTCTTCGTCGGGGATTCCAGGCCCTACGGTCGAGGCTGATTTGTGTACGACTTTTGCCGCATTGATGCCCTGCCACTGCCTGCCCCCTGCCTGCGAGGCCTGCGGCGAGGTCGCCGTAGTGGATATTGGGATTCCTCCGAGTGTCTTGGAGACAGGCGCACAGGCATGGTGGGTTCAGGCCGAGGATGTCGCCCTGCTTCTTCCGCGGCGAGCGCCGGACGGCCACAAGGGCTCATTCGGTCATCTCTTGGTGG
>Ga0164318_10007099_pt1 | contig 10864 bp, 11 predicted proteins | sample GuaBasSedimGuay9_FD_113734 | JGI IMG/M metagenome (GOLD analysis project Ga0164318, IMG submission 113734) | Subseafloor sediment microbial communities from Guaymas Basin, Gulf of California, Mexico - Guay9, Core 4571-4, 0-3 cm | ecosystem: Environmental > Aquatic > Marine > Hydrothermal vents...
AGGATTTCTGGGTTTGTTTTTTTAGAGACTTTATCAGCGCCTTTAACATTCTTTCGCTTTCGGCTATGTCTTTTGCCGGACTTTCAACTCTTTGTAGTGTCATGTCAAGTTTGCAATGACGCACAAGCCTTCGTCATTGCGAGGCCGAAGGCCGTGGCAATCTCTCGGATTATGCCAAGGTAGCTCATAGCAGCACGAGATTGCTTCGCTTCGCTCGCAATGGTACTCGAGACTTGACACGACAGTAGTTTTTAGCATTTCACTCGAATCCTCGAATCCTTGATCCCTGGAATCTTCTGATATCAGTAGCTAACGCACCTATTTTGCCTTAGTTAACCGCAACTAATCGGGAGATGATCCTATCTTATTTGGAAAAACCATGTTTCGATAGAAAATTCATGTCTATTTCTTTCTCGGGATTGAGAAACTTTTCGATATATTTGCCTAATATATCTGTTTCGATGTTCACAGAATCCCTCGCCCTTTTGGATCCCAATGTAGTTGCCCGGGCAGTATGAGGAATAATATTAACATAAAATCTGTTTTTTTCATACCTGTTAACGGTCAGGCTGACACCGTCAACCGTTACAGAACCCTTCTGGACCATATATTTACTTAATTCTTTGTCTATCTCCACCCCTAAAATAATAGAATTGGATTTTTCAAGCCTTTCACAGATGTTTCCAATACCATCAACATGTCCCAGAACAATATGTCCGCCTAAAAAGGAATTTAACCTCAGGGCTTTCTCCAGATTTACTTTATCACCCCGTTTTAAAGTTTTCAGATTCGTCTTTGCCAGGGTTTCCGCAGAAACATCTGCAACAAATCCTCTGTCACTTATCCCTGTGACGGTGAGACAGGTTCCGCTGATTGCTATGCTATCTCCTGTCTTGATATCGTCAAGGTTCATGGATGTGTCAATTTCCAGAAGAGCAGATCCTCCCTTTATGGTTATTTTTTTGACAACTCCCATGCTCTCTATGATACCAGTGAACATTGCAACCTATTTTTCCCTTCAAGTTGTAAACTTAGCGCCCTGCGCGGGAGGGCTTAAAAGATGAACGTCGAATTAAATGGGGATACGGCGCGTTTTGAAGCCATGTTTGGTACGAGTAGCTACATATTCTTTTTTTCTTTACTCAGAAAATCCTTTAGCCTGTCTAAAAATTCATTAGGATCTTTAAAGTCTCTATAGACAGATGCAAATCTTACGTAGGCAACACCATCAAGATTGTGAAGTTCGTTCATAATCTTTTCACCTATAATTGATGTGGGAATTTCTTTTAACTGTAATTCCTGGCATTCCTGTTCTATTTTTTCAACAATGTCTCCTATAACATCCATACTGATTGGGCGTTTTTCACACGCTTTTTTGATTCCCAAAAGGACCTTCCCTCTGTCAAAAGTTTCTCTTCTCCCATCCTTCTTGACAACCATGGGAAGAACTTCTTCTACAAACTCATATGTGGTGAATCTTTTTCCGCATGCAAGACACTCTCTTCTCCTCCTGATAGCGTTACCATCTTTACTTATCCTGGAGTCTATGACTTTGTTTTCCACGTTGGAGCAAAAAGGACACTTCAAAACTTCCTTACCTCGATATTCGCCTCTTTGAGCATTTCTTCGGCCAGTTTATCCCTGTACTCATACCTGTAAACGATTTTTTCAATTCCCGAATTTATGATCATTTTTGAACATATGATGCAGGGATGGTTTGTGCAGTATATTGTTGAACCCTTTGTGCTCACACCATGAAGAGCCGCCTGGATGATGGCATTTTGTTCCGCATGAAGACCACGGCACAACTCATGTCGCTCACCGGAAGGAACATTTAACTGCTCCCGCAGGCATCCGACTTCTGCACAATGCCGAATTCCCGTAGGCGCACCGTTGTATCCGGTTGACAATATTCTTTTATCCCTTACTATAACAGCACCCACCTTGCGCCGCAAGCATGTAGAACGCCTCGATACAAGATCCACAATGTCCATAAAATACTGATCCCAACTGGGGCGCTCCGATTGAGTTTCAAGTTTATTGCTCATTGCTCACTGCTTTTCCCTCCGCGAGCCGTTCGTTGTAAAGGGGAAATTTATCACAAAGATCGCTAATCTCTTTTTTAACTTCCTCGATCCGTTTCTCGTTATGCACATCATCCACTATATACGAAATCAGACGGGCTATTGTTTTCATTTCATTTTCTTTCATTCCCCTTGTCGTGACTGCCGGGGTCCCGAGCCTGACACCGCTGGTGACCTGGGGGCTTTTCGTATCAAAGGGAATGCCGTTTTTGTTCGTCGTTATTCCCGCACGGTCAAGGGCTTCCTCGACCTCTTTTCCCGTCAGTCCTTTATCCGTCAGGTCAACAAGCATGAGGTGATTATCCGTCCCCCCCGAAACGAGGCGCAATCCCCGGGAAATCAGCTCTTCCGCCATAGCTTTGGCATTTTTTACAATTTGGGACTGGTAGACCTTAAAATCATCCGAAAGAGCTTCCTGCAAAGCCACTGCCTTGGCAGCGATTACATGCATGAGGGGACCTCCCTGACTGCCTGGAAACACCCGGCTGTTCAGCACTTTGGCAAATTCTTCTTTACACATGATGAGTCCCCCTCTGGGGCCGCGGAGGGTCTTGTGAGTTGTCGTAGTAACAAATTCACAAAGAGGGACAGGTGAAGGATGGATACCCGTTGCAACGAGACCTGCTATGTGGGCGATATCGGCCATAATGATGGCCCCGACTTTGTCGGCTATTTCTCTGAAGGTTGCAAAGTTGATAACCCTTGGATAAGCGCTTGCGCCAACAACGATAACTTTTGGTTTATGTTTTTTTGCCTGATCTTCCACTTCATTGAAATCGATAGTCTCTGTTTCTTTATCCACTCCGTATGAAACAACATTGTAGAGCCTTCCTGAAAAGTTTACCGGGCTGCCGTGTGAAAGATGGCCACCATGAGAAAGGTTCATTCCCAGGATTGTATCCCCCGGTTGGAGCGTTGCAAAATACACGGCCATATTGGCTTGAGTTCCCGAATGGGGTTGGACGTTAACATGCCCGGCGCCGAAGAGTTTTTTAGCTCTTTCTATGGCAAGGGTTTCCACGATATCGACAAATTCACATCCTCCATAGTATCTCTTTCCCGGATACCCTTCAGCGTATTTGTTGGTCATAACGCAGCCCTGGGCTTCGAGAACCGCCTCACTTACGAAATTTTCCGAGGCAATGAGTTCTAAATTGCCCGCCTGTCTTTTTGTTTCCAGCATAATGGCATGGGCTACTTCCGGATCTGTTTTTGATAAAATGGACATTGTTGTTTTCCCCCCTCATTAAGTTCCAAGTTTCAAGTTTCAGGTTTTGAGTTTTATAGTTTTGAAGCCGAAATTTCAAATTCTATATTTTTGATTTTGTCAAGGCGTCTTTTGTGCCGTCCCCCTTCAAAATGCGTTTCCAGCCATACTTTGATTATTTTTCCCGCTGTTTCTATATCAGTTCTTCTCCCTGCAAGGACAAGAATATTTGCATCGTTGTGCATCCTGCTTAATTGAGCCGTTTCAATATCGAGAGATAGAGCTGCCCTTACTCCGGGGAATTTATTCGCCACTATTGACATCCCAACACCGGAACCGCATATGAGTATCCCTTTCTTAAACTCTCCGGCCGAGATTTTTTCGGCCACCCGGGAGCCAAAATCGGGATAATCAACCGATTCGTTACTATGGGCCCCGACATCCGTGATTTCTATATTCATCCCTGTCAGGATTCTTTTAACCCCCTCTTTAAGGGAGAATCCGGCATGATCAGCGCCTATAATAACTTTCATAGCGCGAATTCCTCATCCATAACTCTGTTGATTTAAGGTCTTTTCGCCCAATTTCTGCGTTATGCTCAAAAAATAATCCTCTGAATATCAACTATATGCCTGCGGTTATTTTTTTCGCATGCCTTGATCTTGAACGAAAATCCTCATAAATCAACAGAGTCATCCATGAAATTTCCTGAATACCAGAACCGCATTCACTCCACCAAAACCAAAGGTATTGGACATAGCCGCATTAATATCTTTTTTTCTTTTCCGGTGTGGAACAAGATCCAGATTGCACCCGGGATCAGGATTATCCAGGTTGATAGTTGGTGGAATAACTCCTTCATAAATTGACTTTACCGAGACAATCGTTTCCAGACCACCGGCGGCGCCCAGCAGATGACCCGTCATAGATTTCGTGGAACTCACAGCCAATTTGTTGCTGTGATCGCCAAACACCTGTTTTATAGCCTCAATCTCATACAAGTCATTCAGTGATGTTGAAGTGCCGTGCGCGTTAATATAATCAATATCTGAAGCTTCTATACCTGCATCTTCCAAGGCAAGCCGCATGCATCGCACTGCGCCTGGATGACCCGGAGGGGGAGCTGCTATGTGAAAGGCATCACATGTCGACCCGAATCCAGACAATTCAGCATATATCGTGGCCCCCCTATTTAAAGCAGAGGTTAACTCTTCTAAAATTACTATTCCACAGCCTTCACTTATAACAAAACCATCTCGGTCTTTGTCAAAAGGTCTGCTTGCAGCTTCCGGATTGTCGTTTCGGGTCGAAATAGCCCTCATGGCATTGAAAGCGGCAAAGGTGAGAGGACAAACGGCTGCCTCAACGCCTCCAGTTATCATCACATCAGCATAACCGTGGGAGATCGTTCGGAATGCGTCACCAATGGCGTTATTACCGGACGAACAAGCCGTTACTGTGCAACTGACCGGGCCCTTGGCGCCATGCCTTATGGCTACGTTACCGGATGCGAGATTTGCCAGAACTCCCGGAATTGTAAAGGGGGATATCTTTTTCGTTCCGGAATTCAGCAAAACTTTTTCTTCTCTCTCTACTGTGGATAATCCCCCTATACCGGTGCCCAGGATAACTCCTGTTCGCTCAGAGTTTTTGTCATCAATGGTAATCCCTGCGTCAAGTATTGCCATTTCTGCACATGCGAGGGCATAAACGATAAAATCATCCAGCCGGCGGAGTTCCTTAGGCGTAACAAAAGCAAGGGGATCAAAATTCTTCAACTCACCGGCAATCTTCGTTCTGAAATTGGTCGCATCAAACTTCGTGATCTCTGCAATCCCTGACTTCCCGGCACAAAGCCCTTCCCACGTATCTTCCACGCAATTACCGATGGGATTAACAGTACCCAATCCTGTAACAACTACCCTTCTATTCAATTACAACATCTCCGGAATTTTGAGTTTAGAATTTTTTGTGATTATGCCACTTGCCTTGCCTTTATATAGTTAACAACGTCTTGTACATTGGTAATTTTTGCCAGGTCATCATCCGATATTTCAAGATCAAAGTGATCTTCCATTGCCATAATCAGTTCTACTAAATCGAGGGAGTCTGCTCCCAAGTCATCGATAGACTTAGCTTCAGGAACACATTCGTCTTCGGTTATATTCAACTGTTCCATGACGATACTTTTTACCTGTTCTTCAACACCCATTTAAATTCCTCCTTATTGTCTGCTTTTTTTCATTTGCTTTCAGGCTGATTTGAACATGCTTAACATGGATGAAAAACCGGTTGCGGCGTGAGTCCGGATATTAAGCGTGTAATCATAGACCTATATGTAAAGGCCGCCGCAAACGTTGATTATCTGCCCCGTTATATAATCAGCATCTCTGGAAACAAGGAATGCAACGACTCCGGCAATATCATAAGGCGTGCCAATTCTTGATAGTGGGATACTGTCAATTATTTTTTCTTTGCTTTTCCCCGGGAGTGAAGCAGTCATGTCAGTTTCAATAAATCCGGGAGCCACAGCATTGACACAGATATTTCTGGCTCCCAACTCCTTGGCAAGGGATTTTGTGACGCCAAGAACCCCGGCTTTTGATGCAGAATAACAAACCTGACCGGCATTTCCACCTTCGGCGACGACAGAGGATATATTTACGATACGGCCCCACCGCTGTTTAACCATATATTTGGATACAGACTTGCAGCAGTTAAATGTCCCTTTGAGATTGATGTTGATTGTTGTGTCCCAGTCATTTTCTTTAGCTCTCAGGATGATACTGCTTATGGAAACAGCGGCATTATTTACAAGGATATCTATTCTGCCTTTTTTTTCGACAATATTCTTTATCGCCTCTTGAGTTGCTTCAAAATTCGAAACATCAAACCGGCATATCTCTCCATTACCACCTTTGTTTCTGATGATCCGGAGTGTTTCCGAGGCGGCTTTCCTATTATCAATATAGCCGATAAATACATAGGCGCCCGTTCCTGAAAGTCTCACGGCAATTGCCCTGCCTATTCCTCTCGAACCACCCGTTACCAGCGCTATTCTCTTTTCAATTTGCATATAGATATAGCATTATAGATCGTTAATAAAGTTGATCGTTTTTTTCAGAGAAACCATGTCTTCAACGTTTAAAGTCCTGATATTTCTATCTATTCTTTTTATAAGACCTGAAAGTGTGCGCTTTGGTCCTATTTCAATTATGGTATCAATTCCCATCTCAATCATTTTTTCTATTGTTTCCTGCCACCTAACGAGTGAGTTGAACTGCTTAGCCAAAAGTGTTCTCGTAGTTTCCTTTGAATGCAAGATAAAGGGATCATAATTTGGTATTACCTTTACCGCGCAATCTTTTATTTCGACACGGCTGAGATCCTCCTCAAACTTTTTTGACACCTGATCCAAAAGACTGCAGTGACAGGGCACGCTGATGGGGAGCTTGACCGCTCTTTTGGCACCCCTTTCCTTAGCCTTGATTATCACTGTTTCTACGGCTTTTGTGTGGCCGGCGATAACAAACTGGTTTGGGGAATTAATATTTACCAGTTCAACTACCGCTCCATTTGTTTTGTTGATATCCCGGCAAGTGCTTTCAACAAGCTCTTTTGAAGCGCCCATAATTGCGGCCATGCAACCGCTCCGCGCAGGCGCCGCTTCCTCCAGGTATTTTCCTCTTATGTTTACAAGGGACAGGGCATCGGCAAAGCTGATGGCTCCGGCAGCGTGCAGAGCGCTGTACTCTCCCAGACTGTGACCTGCCATGGCTGCTGGTTTTGTATCAGCTTCTTTTTCCAGTATTCTATACGCTGCCACAGTCATTGTCAGAACAGTGGTTTGCGTGTTGATTGTCAGATCAAGATCTTCTTTAGGCCCTTCAAAGCAAAGTTCCGCAATGTTGAATTTGAGAACATCTTGCGCCTCAGCAAAAGTATCCCTTGCTTCCTTGAATTCCACGTAGAAATCTTTGCCCATTCCCACGTATTGCGACCCCTGACCCGGGAAAACTATACCCAGCCTACACATGATCTTCCCATTTCCAAATCCGACGAAACTTCTTCAGAAAAGCTTTTAAGTTGAGACGACTTCACGCCCCTTGTAAAATCCGCAGTGGGGACATGCTCGGTGGGGTAATTTAGGTTCATTGCACTGTGGGCATATGGAGGTTACAGGCGAAGTAAGAGCATCATGAGATCTTCTCTTATTTCTCCGTGTTTTCGAATGTCTTTTTACTGGGTTTGGCATAAAATAAACCTCTTTTCAGTTTTCTTTGCTATGAGTTTTGACACATTCGTAAAAAGTCAAAAATACCGTCATTGCGAGCGGAGCGAAGCAATCTCACATATTGTAACTACTTGTATTTATTAGATTACTTCGTTGCTACGTTCCTCGCAATGACCCTGTGGATGACTTTTCACGAGACCATCAGTTTTCAATTTTTCAAGGGCTGTAAATGGGCTCGTAAACGCCATCTGTTTATGGTTACAGCTTGCCACATTAAGATTGATCCCACAAACGGGACAGAGACCCTTACAGGATTCTTTACAGAGAGGCTTGATGGGAATCTGGATGACAATCTGCTCTAAAATAATCGGGTCAAGATCAATCGTATCATTCCTGTAATAACTTAAGCCAAGATCCTCGCCTGTTAACTCTGTCTCTTCATTCCCAGGCATATCTTCAGCGGGAAGAAACGTATATTCATATACGGTTTTTATCGGTAAAGTAAAACTCTCAAGGCATCTGGAACACTCAAGATTAATTCCTGCCGTTATGTTTCCTTTGACTGATACCATTTTCCCTATTTTTGTCACAGAGCACTGCCCATCAATTCTGTCGGCGGAAAAACCTGCCTTACCTTCTTCAGACAGCATTTTACGCAGCCAGTCTTCACTTTTGGAAAACTGAAGCGCTAAACCCTTTTCCGGGATATTTGCTGTACTGATTTTCAAGTCTGCGATTCTTGCCTGTAAAAATATTTCTGAATAAAGGTGCTGAGTTAATTATAAAATTATTTTTTTGTCAAGAAAATTCTATGCATAAAATAATTCATCCCAAAAAGAAATTCAATACATTCTTGACAAAAACAACTGTTCATGAGAAGAGTTGCTCCATGTCACAGCAATTAACATACCAGAGAAGCATATTGCCATACATATATAAGTAATCCCCGTTAGATACGGTTATTCAAATCGGGTTATTTTAAAACCAAATCGGGTTGGTGTTGCAAAAAAGACACATATCGTTTTGATTTTTTATTGTAACCATTCACGGGTTCAATGTTCCATTCTTGTCCCCGGACTGCATTTGGGATGCGTATTTACGAGAAAGGCGTCAGCCTCGTCAGGCCTGAAACAAAATCTGGAGCCAAATCGGCAATTATTTGCGAAATGAGCATTTTTGATGAGGACTTCAGGTCTTTAATGCTGCCTTTGTCCTTAACGCTGAACCATGAACCTGTGGACGGTTACTTTTTATTTTACGAATAAGGTGTACTAAAAATGTTGAAAGATGGAACAGTAAAAACAAGATTTGCTCCCTCACCTACCGGTTATTTGCATATCGGCGGGGCGAGGACAGCGCTTTTTAACTGGCTTTTCGCAAGACATAATGATGGAAAGTTTATTCTGAGAATCGAGGATACGGATCAGCTTCGCTCTACAAGAGAATCTACAGATGCAATCCTGAGTGCCATGAGGTGGCTGGGACTTGATTGGGATGAAGACCCATATTTTCAGGCCGAACGAGTTGAAATTCACAGAAAAATGGTTCAGAAACTTATAGATGAGGGAAAGGCGTATTATTGCATATGCACTCCTCAAGAGTTGGAAGAAAAAAGAAAGAAGGCCCTCTCTGAGAAAAGAAAGCCAAAATATGACGGAACATGCCGGGACAAAAATATCGGCAGGACGGAAGGTTCTGTGGTAAGATTTAAATCCCCCCAAACGGGTGTCACTATTGTTAATGATCTTATCAAGGGCAAAATCAGGTTTAATAATAGTGAACTTGATGATCTTATTATAGAGAGGAGCAACGGCTATCCAACCTATAATTTTGCCGTTGTTGTCGATGATGCCCAGATGGGAATTACACATGTTATTCGAGGTGATGATCATTTAAATAATACACCAAGACAGATTCATCTTTATAAGGCTCTGGGATACAAAGTCCCCGAATTTGCCCATGTTTCTATGATACTGGGCGCCGACAAAACGCGGTTGAGCAAACGACACGGCGCAACTTCGGTGATGACTTATAAAGAAATGGGTTATTTGCCAGAGGCCCTTGTAAATTATCTGGTAAGGCTTGGGTGGTCCCATGGAGATCAGGAAATATTTTCCGTTTCCGAACTTATCGATTTCTTTAACCTCGAGGCTATTGGCAACTCTGCCGCCGTTTTTAATCCGGAAAAACTTCTCTGGCTGAACCAGCATTATATACAGAAAAGCTCCGGGGAAAAACTGGCAGAAGAGGTTCGCCCGTTCTTTGAGAAACTGCAACTGAATGTGTCGGACATGCAATATTTGAAGCAGGTTGCAACCGATCTTAAAACAAGATCAAAGACATTGGTGGAAATGGCAGATTCCGGTGCTTTCTATTTCAAGGATGAAATAGAGTATGATGAAAAGGCGGCGGAAAAGTTCCTTAAAGCCGAATTCGCAGAACACCTCCGGAGTGTGGCAAAAGAATTACCACGATTGGAAGATTTTACAAAAGAAGGAATAGAAACTTTTCTGAGAAGCCTTGCAGAAAGAAGAGAAACAAAACTCAAGTTTATAGCCCAGCCGGTAAGGGTAGCCATCACAGGTAAAACAGTAAGTCCCGGAATCGATGAAGTTATGATAACTCTGGGAAAAGAGAAGGTTGTGCAGAGGATAAAGAGGGCTTTAGAATATATCGATAAATACAAAAAATGAAATTTAGCCTTGACTTTTCAGGATTATTTGTCTAATCCGAACCATTCAAAACCAGATCACTGGGGGATCGTCTAGCGGTAGGACTCAGGTCTCTGGAATCTGCTACCCAGGTTCGAATCCTGGTCCCCCAGCCATGGTCCCATCGTCTAGCGGCTAGGACGCTGGCCTCTCACGCCGGAAACCGGGGTTCGATTCCCCGTGGGACTACCATGGATAATATTGAGGGGTTGCGAAAGATTCGCAACCCCTTTTGTTTTTCCTTAAATTTAAATGCCAGCCCTGTTTTTCCCCATGATACCAGGCGCTTTCATACTCTATTCTCAACGGCTTGCTCATGGTTATTGCTTATCAGAACAGACATCATAAGTCAAACGGAGACTTGACCCCTTTCCCCCTTTCTTCCCCCTTTTCTGCGAAAAAATGGCATAGATTTCTTCGTCTCCTTTAGTTTTTTGTTTGACAGGTCGATCTGTTCTTACATATATTCTAGCGATTGCCAGAAACATTATATGAACGCCGCATTAGTTCCTTAATTGTAAAGGTCGTGCAAAAATGGCAAAAGAATTTCTTTATGGCTGATAAGTCCTTGCAAAACTTAAATCCGAATATCGAATTTCGAAACTCGAAACAATATCGAATGACAAAA
>Ga0164318_10007100_pt1 | contig 10863 bp, 11 predicted proteins | sample GuaBasSedimGuay9_FD_113734 | JGI IMG/M metagenome (GOLD analysis project Ga0164318, IMG submission 113734) | Subseafloor sediment microbial communities from Guaymas Basin, Gulf of California, Mexico - Guay9, Core 4571-4, 0-3 cm | ecosystem: Environmental > Aquatic > Marine > Hydrothermal vents...
TCTTCTTGAAGTGAGAAGGAAACAGAAAAGCAAAATAATATGAGAAAGCAATCGAAGAGATGATGGAGAAGAGGAACAGTCATTATTTCGAATTGGAAGCAGAAGGGAATCATCTGCTCTGAGTGGAGTGAGGAGGACCTGAATTGATTAGGAGAAGAGTGATCCCATTTATTTCCAGAGGAACGGAATCCAACTCATATCTAATAGAAGGAGAAGAGGCCATAGCCATAATAGACACCGGAATGGGTGGAGAAGTTACCCTGAAAGTCAAGCGAAGTCTCTCTTCTTTCCAAGGGAAAGAGCTCTTCATAGTGAACACACACTGCCACGTCGATCACACGAGGGGAAATAATACCTTCAAGGGAGTAGTCATGATGCACGAGATAGAGGCGAAAAATGCCTTGGATCCAAGAGTAAATTTATCTTACCTATTCGATGAACCAATTTCTTTGAAGACAGACAAGGAAATAAAAGACGAAGACGAAATAGATTTAGGAGGATACTTTCTTAGAGTATTGCATACTCCTGGACATACTTCGGGAAGCATTTGCCTCTATTCCGAGGAAGACAAGGTCTTATTCTCAGGAGACACTTTCTTCCCAGAAGGGGGAATAGGAAGAACTGATTTCCCCACAGGAGACCTGTATTCTCTAATAGATTCTCTGGAAAGACTTCTTTCCCTAGATTTCGAATACCTCTGCCCAGGACATGGCCCAGTTGTGAGAAACGGTAGAAGACACCTGAACCTAGCGATTGAGATAGCTAAATCCTTGATATAGCTTCGTCTATTCTCTCCATAGCCTCTTTTATTTTGTCTCTAGAAGTAGCATAGGAGAGTCTGAGATATCCCTCTCCGAATTCTCCGAAGTAGGATCCAGCAACTACTACTACCTTAGCCTCTTCGAAAAGGTAATCCATTAGTCCCTCATCCTGCTTTTTCCCAGAGAGATATTTTCTTTTGAACTCTGGATCTTTTCCTCCCCTATCGGTCATTCTCTTTAGTATTTCCTCAACGTTCGGGAAGGCGTAAAATGCACCTTCTGGCTCAACACAGCTCATACCTTCTATCTCGTTTGCCATTTTCACAATCAATTTCCTTCTCTTATCGTATTCCCTCCTCATCTCATCTACGCAATCTTGTGGACCTCTAATTGCCTCTAGAGCTGCGTATTGAGAGGGAGTAGGGGCACAAATCATATCGTATTGGTGTATTTTGAGTATTCCGTCTATGATTTCCTCAGGGGCTACCACATAGCCAACTCTCCATCCAGTCATGGCATATGCCTTAGAGAAGCCGTTAATGGTTATGGTTCTTTCCTCCATTCCGTTTAAAGAGGCCATACTCACGTGTTTCCCTCTATATATCAACTTCTCGTATATTTCGTCGCTTATTACTAGGAGATCATGCTCTACGGAGATATCCGCTATCTCCTCCAAAGTCTTCTTGTCTAAGACTGCTCCTGTAGGATTGCTAGGGGTTATTATTACCAGTACCTTACTCTTCTTTGATATCCTCCTCTCTAATTCTTCAGGATCTATTTTAAACCCCCTTTCCTCTGGAGAGGGGACTGGAACAGGTGTTCCTCCAGAGAAGAGTATGGTTGGCTTGTAAGCCACATAAGCTGGGTCGGAGTAGAGCACTTCGTCCCCAGGGTCTACTGTCGCCATTAAAGAGAAAGCAAAGGCCTCGCTTGTTCCACTAGTTATCAGAACATTCTCTATTCCAACATCAATCTTGTTTTCTCTCTCTAATTTTCTGACTATTTCCTCTCTCAACTCTTTAATTCCATAATTGGATGTATAGTGCGTCTTACCCTCCTTTATTGCCCTAATTCCAGCTTCTTTTATGTGCTCTGGAGTATCGAAATCTGGCTCTCCGACTCCGAGGCTTATTATTCCAGGAGCCCCAGTAGCTAGGTCAAACAGCCTTCTTATTCCAGAAGGAGGTACCTTCAAGACTCTTTCAGCGAGTTTCAATTACCTCCCGCTTTGACTTTCCAAGGGGATTTAATATTTATCTTACGGGGACCTCGTGATACTCTTCCAAGGACTCTCATCGGTCCGATCGATCAATAGCTGAACATATTTAATATCGTGAGGACATCTCGAGTAGGCTGGTGGTCGAGATGTACAGGCAAATTGCCCTATTGCTCATAGGAATATTGATAGGCTCAACTTTTACGATGTATTTCCAAGGCAGAGATATAGAGAGCAGAGAACCGGAGAGAGTAATAAGAGTGGGGGCATTAAGGGCAATTTACCACGAGATCTACTTGATAAAGGGTCTAGGACTAGACGAGTACGTACCAGCTGAAGTGGAGGTGAAGATCTATCCACACGGAACAGCCATGATGACCGCCTTTCAAGCTGGAGAACTGGACATAATGTATGTAGGAACAGTTCCAGCCATGAATGCCTTCTCAGCTGGAGCTAAGATAAAAGTAATAGCAGGGACTAACCTAGGGGGAACTTCTCTAGTCATAAACAAATCCAGTGGTATAAAGAGGCTCAAAGACATCAAAGGAAAGAAAATACTCGTTCCAGGGCCACATAATTTTCAAGACGTCGTCTTAAGAGCAATAATACTTCCAAGAGCCAATTTAACAGAAGAAGACGTCATCATAGAGTATGAGGGAGATAAAGGAATGATGATTCACAGATTAGTGAGTGGAGAGGCAGACGCTGCCATAGTTTGGGAACCCCACGTCACTAGAATGTTGTTCGACGAGAACATGAATAGAAGAGAGAACATAGAGGTACTAGTCCCTTGGAACGAGATAATAAGCGAAGACCCATCTAAAGGATATAGGTATTCCAGTAGTTGCCTAGTAGTAGGAGAGGAATTCCTAAGAGAGAACGAGGACTTAGTCAGAGCTTGGGTCTTAATTCATGCTTTAGCAATAGAATATTGGAAGAGAAATCCGAAAAAAGCATCTGAAATAATCTCAAGGGAGATGGAGAGAATAGCACAGGTAAGTATATCACCTGAAATGGTCGAGGAGGCATTCAAGAGGGTGAGGTTAAGCTTAGATCCAGCCATCGACTCCATGAAATTGTTCTCGGAGAAAAGTCATGAACTTGGCTTCTCAAAGGAGAAGGTAGATGTAGAGAAGCTCTACTATCCAGAGATCCAAAGAGAAGTAGAGAGAATAATGAGGGAGCTATTCCATGAGCAACAATAAATTGGAATGCCTTTCAGTCTCTAAGCTTTATGAGAAGAACGGAAACAAGATATGGGCACTCAAGAATCTGAACTTAGAGGTAAAAGAGGGAGAATTCCTCGCAATAGTTGGACCTAGTGGTTGTGGGAAGAGTACGCTCCTCAAACTCATGGCCTCCCTCGAGAGACCTACTGAAGGGAAGATACTTTTAGACGGAAAGGAGCTAAGAGATCCAGGGCCAGAGAGAGCAATGGTTTTCCAGTACTTCTCCCTCTTCCCATGGTGCACTGTGTTAGAAAACGTGGAGTTCGGATTGAAGATGTTGAACGTAGAAGAGGATGAGAGAAGGGAGAGAGCGCTTCACTACATCAAACTAGTGGGATTAGAGGGGTTTGAGGACTATTATCCAAGGCAACTGAGTGGGGGGATGAAACAGAGGGTAGCTCTAGCTAGAGCATTGGCAGTCAATCCAGAAGTTCTACTCATGGATGAACCCTTTGGCTCTTTGGACGCTCAGACGAGGAACTTCCTCCAAGCAGAACTACTCAAAATATGGGAGGAAGAAAAGAAGACAATAGTCTTCGTGACCCACAGCATAATCGAAGCAGTCTATCTAGGGGATAGGGTCGTACTAATGACTTCCAGACCAGGTAGAGTAAAGGAAGTTTTCGAGATAGACATAGAAAGACCTAGAGACAAAGGATCTTCAGAATTCTCGAGAGTGAGAAGTGAGATACTATCTAGTCTAAAGAAGGAAGTACTTAAGACAATCTCTTCCGAGTACTCTCTAGACTTAAAAGAGATAGCGGAGATGATACGTTGAATGCTAGAACCATCTTTGTTTTTCTTGTATTTTTCGCATCTTGGGAACTAATTTCCAGGTCATTGGGAAATCCAATTTTTCCTCCACCATCCAAGGTATTCTTAGCTCTATTTGATCTAATGTTGCCGAGAAACTTGGGATTCCTAAGCGCCCCAGTAGAGAGTGGGAAGTTAGTCCCATCTCTGCTTAACACGCTGGAGAGAGTTCTCATGGGTTTCTCTCTAGGTTCTCTAGCAGGATTTTCTTTAGGGATCTTGAATTTCAGATTCGAGTCTCTAGAAAAGACTATAGATCCTATAGTGAAAATCCTACATCCAATACCAGGAGTAAGTTGGATTCCAATATCTTTCCTCGCTTTCGGCGAGTCAGACCTAGCAGTGGTTTTTCCAGTAGTGATAGCGACTTTCTTCCCAATGTTAGTCAATACCACTTCCGGAATGAAGAGTGTCGAGGAAGATCTAATATTGGCAGCTAGGAACTTAGGGGCAAAGGGAATTAGATTCTATTCCCACGTGTTAATACCAGCTACTCTACCCTTTGTTATATCTGGGTTAAGGATATCTTGGTCGTACAGTTGGAGAACTAGTATAGCAGCGGAGATGGTTCTTTCTCTAGCCAAGGGAGGAGGACTGGGGATGCTCCACCTCACCTCTATGTATCATCTGGACGTGGCCTCTGCAATGGCGATAATGTTAACCATAGGCGTCACTGGAATGGTCCTAGATCACCTAGTTCTCGGATATCTAGAGAGGAGAACCCTGGAGAAATGGGAGGGATAACCTTGTGGGACTTCTCCTATCCTAAGGAGATCAAAGTGTGCTTTTTCGAGACGAAATTGAATCCCAATGAGATATTAGCCAGATTGGAGGAGATGAGAAGGGAAGAGAAAAGTAAAGACAAAGCAATCCAAGTCTTCGACGCAGAAAACGTTTGTGGAGAGGAACATCTATATCACTCTACTAGACTAGCTGTTAAATCATTTAAAAGAGGAGGAATTTCTAGGAGTTTAGAAATGGAGATACTGTTGTTCGTAGCTGGAGAGAGGCAGATATCAAGAGCACTCGAAAAAGTAGGCGTGAAAGAGGGAACTAAAAGAGTGGCTGTAGTACTAGTGAACTCCTCTGAAGAAGACGTGAAGTGGATCGGAGAGAGAATAAAGCCTAGTTGCAATCAAGAGAGAGTAAGGAGAATATTTGGTATAAAGGGGAGAGATGCACTAATTGAAATATTAGAGAGATCAGCTCTGCTTCCTATAATTTAATCCTGCATTACTCAGAGCATCTTCTATTATCTCCTTGAATCTATCGTAGGGCCAAGCCCCCACTACCATGTAGGAAGTACCGTCAGGCAACACTATGAAGAAAGTCGGAGTACCAGAGACACCGAGTTCAGTCCCCTCCTTGAAGTCTTCCTCTACTTCCTTAGAGTACCTCCCTTCCTCCAAGCACTTCCTGAATTCCTCTAAGTCTAACCCTATTTCTTTGGCATATCTCTCTATTGCCTCTTTGCCCAAGTATTTGTCTAGGTTCCTCTCCCTGTAACCGGATAAGTTCCCTTCGAAGAGCTTGTCGTGCATTTCCCAGTATTTCCCTTGTTCCCCAGCACATTCCGCAGCCTCTGCAGTTATTCTGGAGTGAGGGTGAAAAGCTAAAGGGAAATCCTTGAAGTAATACTTGAGCTTTCCAGACTCTATGTACTCTTTTTCTATCTTTAGAAGAGTCTCCTTGAAGAATTTCCCACAATATGGACATTCATAGTCCTCGAAATCAACCAATGATAATTTCGCACTCTGATATCCCTTGTAGCTCCTCTCATCCAATTTAGGTGAGTAGAGCACTCTAATAGCAGGAGCAGGAATCCTCATTATTTGTTCATCATCTAGTAGGTATGCATCTCCTCTTTCAGAAAGGATTGGCTCAAGACTCGGAAACACATCCAATTCTTCTATCTCCTTTGGTAGTACTATTTGGGGGAGTACTCTCACACCGTACTTTTCCAAGAGTTCTCTTCCCTTATCTGACCTATAGTCTACTCTCTCTACCGAGAGAGGAAGGTCGAATTTCTCTCTGAGAGAACTTATCACAATTTCCTCCCTGCATATCTTGCATTTAGAGTCATAGATGAGCGTCGCATTTATTACTCTTTGCTTTACTTCCTCTGCAACCTCCTTACTAGTGCCCCCTTCATTTTCGGCTCCTATGCACCCAACGAATAACAAGACCAATGTGATCAGTACCGCAACTTTGTTCAACGGATCCCCCCAAGGCATTTGACATTATACAGAAAAAGGTTTATCCAATATTGGACTAGACTTAACCTGAAGAAGAAACTTCCTTAGCTCAGTAGCAAGTCTTAGACCGAATTTCTATTTGGCAATTAAACACGCACAGGGATCAGTCAGAGCGGAAGGTGGTGAGTTGAGAGCAATACTCCTATGCGGAGGCTATGGAGAGGGATTGAGACCCCTCACTAACAGTAGACCTAAGGCTCTGATACCACTCGTTGGGAGAAACATAGTGGAGTGGACCATGGACTCTCTACCCCAAGAAGTAGAAGAGGTGATACTCTCAGTAGGTCCATTCGGAGACATGTTCTTCCAAGAATTCGAGAACTACGTGGAAAAGGACGTCTTAATAGTCAGGGAAGAGTATCCTCTTGGAACTGCTGGAGCTGTGAGAAACAGCACTAAGCTACTAAAAGACGGGACTTTCATGGTTCTCTCCGGAGATCTGATCTGTGAAATGGATCTCAGTAAATTATTGGACTTTCACTGGTCTAACGAATTTTCCATTACGGCAGCTCTTTCAATAGAGGGAAAAGACACATTTAAGTTCAAACTAGATGAAGATGGCAGGATATCGGAGATATCTGAGGCAAATGGATTCTTCCCAGTTGGAGCATTCGTCTTCGAACCAGAGGTTTTGGATATCTTACCCAGAATAGGGTCTCTTGAATCTGACGTGTTTCCAATACTGATTAGAACAGGAGAATTAGGAGGTCTACTTTTGAGTGGGAAGTATATCAGGATTAAGGGGTTAAACGATTATCTAGAGGCTCAAGAGCATCTCTTGAACTCAATGGGCTTAGAATCCTTAATAGAAAAAGACGTCTCGATTGGGAAAGACGTGGAAATAACAGGGTCTTACATTGCTGAGGGATGCGAAATATCCTCCAACACTAGTATAGAAAAATCAGCACTTCTGGGCTTCTGTAAAATAGGAGAAGAATCCTCCATCTCGAAGTCGATAATTGGTGAAGGATCTGTTCTTCCACCAGGCTCTAGAGTGTTTAACAGGATAATTAGGGAGGAGAGTAGGGCTTGAGGACGCATCCATATTGTCTGTATTGCGCTTTCAGACAAGCAGTTAAGGCGTCTTCGATAGCAACCAGTGATAGCGCTAGGAGATTAGGAGCAGTACTTCTCTCCCTATTAGAGATAGCGAAGTTCTCTAGGACTATGGACGAACCTCCAGCCAAATTAGGTACTAAAGTACACGAAATAGTCAAATTAGTAACGGAAAACCCAGACCCATATGAGAAGGTAAAAGAGAAAAGCAATGAACTGGCTAGAGAGGTGGCCCGAAGTATAGAGGTAAATGGACTCATGGACGCAATAGAGCTGTCCATAGCTGGTAACGTAATAGATTACGTATCTCTAAGTGTTAATACGGAGCTAAAGAGAAGAATATTTGATGCGATGTCACAAGGGCTTTTCATAGACGAAAGAAATAAGCTCATTGACAAATTGGAAAGAATAAATCAGAATGGAGAAATAATATATTTAGCAGATAACGCAGGGGAGATAGTTTTCGACGAAATCCTGATAGATTTCATCAAGGAAGAGTTCGATCTAAGGGTTATTCTAGTGGTGAGAGGAGGACCCTTGGTGAACGATGCGACCCTAAAGGATGTAGAGGAGATAGGCATGATCTCCAAAGTAGATGAAGTCATCACGACTGGGAAAGCCATGTCAGGAGTCCTTCTAGACGAAGTGCCGAGCGATCTCGTCAAAAGGATATGGAAGTCTGATTTCATAATCAGTAAGGGGCAAGGAAACTTTGAAAGTATAGAACCACTATTCGGGAGGGGTAAAGTAGCCTTACTCCTCAGAGCCAAGTGTTCCCCAGTCGCTAGGGAGCTGGGGGTCCCCCTAGGATCAAACGTGGTGAAGATAGTGTAGCTCTGTGGGTATGCAAACTCATTTGTTATTTCTCTCTTGGTTTAAGGATCCTCACATCGCTTATGGTGGTGTAAGTGTCCTCCCAAAGGTAAATCAATGGTTTGAGATCCTTTAAATCATGAGAAAATTTTAGAACTTCTCCAACGAAGAGAAAATGGTCTCCCACTTCGAAGTAGTCCTTTAATTTACACTCTAGATGAGCATAGCACCCCTCTACCACAGGAGCCTTGACTACCTCACCTCTTCTAGTTTTTATGTTGAATTTTTCCTTCTTGTTTACCACTCTCCCAGACACTTCTCCAGTTCTGGCAACTATGTCAGCCATCTCTAGTGTGCAGTAGTTCACGGTGAACTCTTCGCTAGCAAGTATGGCATTATAAGTATATCTCTTAGGGGAAATTGCCACTCCAAAGAGTGGGGGTTTAAACGACAAAGGAGAAGCCCAGGCTGCAGGCATGAAGTTCTCCTTTTCCTCTGTTGCAGTCCCTATCAGTACCACTACTTGGGGGTGTAGTTGATAGAATCTCAAGTTCTCACCAGTGACTCACTTCCCTCTGTTACTTATATCAATGTGACGGTCACCTCCTAATGGGAGAGTCCTTGAAGGAAGTCTTCATGAAGAAGGTCTCATCTGGCGAGCTCAGAATCTGTGTCTTAGGACTTGGTCACGTAGGTCTCCCACTATCAGCTCTTCTTTCCGAGAAATATCGTGTCATAGGTTACGACATAAACAAAAAGAGGGTGGAAGACCTTAGAGCTGGAAAATCTACATCTCCAGATGTTACTAGGAGAGACTTGGCTAAGAAGAACTTGTACTTCACGAATAAAGAGGAAGAAATAGGCAATTGTGATGCATATTTCATTTGCGTCCCTACACCCCTGAAAGAGGACAAGGAGCCAGATTTGAGCTTCGTAATAGAAGCGACTAAAACTGTTTCTAAGTTTTTAGAGAAAGGAAATCTAGTGGTATTGGAGAGTACCACGTTTCCGGGAACTACAGAGGAGATAGTCAAACCCCTTCTAGAAGAGAGCTCCGGATTAACTGCTGGGAATGACTTCTGGCTAGCTTATTCTCCGGAGAGAATAGATCCAGGGAATAAGGAGTACCCATTGAGAGAAATACCGAAAATTGTTGGAGGAATAAATAGAGAAAGCGCAGAGATCACCAAAGCGGTGTTATCAAGGGTATTCAGGAAAATAGTTTTGGTCAGAGACACCAAGACGGCTGAGGCGACTAAGCTATTCGAAAACATATTTAGAGGAGTTAACATAGCTCTAGTGAATGAAATGGCTCTAATATTTGAAAGGATGGGTATAGACACTTGGGAAGTAATAAGGGCAGCCTCTACTAAACCTTTCGCATTCATGCCCCATTACCCTGGTCCGGGGGTAGGAGGGCACTGCATACCCCTAGACCCATATTATCTCTCCTACAAGGCCAAGAGGTTCGAATACGTCCCGAAGTTCATAGAGCTCAGTGGAGAAATAAACGAGTTCATGAAGATACACACGGTAAATCTAGTCAGGAAATCACTAAAGAGTCTGGGTTTGAATGAAATTAAGGGATCTAAGGTCTTAGTGCTAGGCCTATCCTATAAAAAGGGAGTGAAGGACACTAGGGAATCTCCTTCGAGAAAAGTGATTGAGGAACTTTCGAGAGAGGGGGCCATTATTAGAGTATATGACCCGATAGTTGAGGAAATAACCACCGAGAGAGGAACTTTCTATTCTGAACAATCTCTCGAGGACGCAGTCCACTGGGCACAATGTATAGTCTTGATGACAGACCATGAAGAGTTCAAATCAATTTTAAAGATGGATCTGAGAAATAAGGCAATAGTAGACTGCAGGAATTTGTTTGGAGAAGAAATCCCAAGAGGATGTGTCTACTTCTGTATAGGTAAACCTCACCCCCACCCACCTTGAGTATATTATTTGGAGATTATCAGAGACATAAAAGATATAAAGAGGTAGAAATATACCGGAATTAGGTCTAGGCTAGGGTCGAGGGGGTTGGAGGAGTTGAAGAGAGAAAGCCTAATGCTCCTAATTATAATGTTGACATCGATCTCAGGGAATCTAAGCGCAGGAGCATCCACAATACAGATAGATATACTCGGAGATACCGTTTCAGTTTGTCCAGGAACTTCTGGAGATGTTATGTTCAGAGTAACCAATTCTGGAGATGAGAAGACAATCTCCATCTCAGTATCTGGAGTTCCCTATGGATGGGGTACTCAACTGGCTTTCAAGGTCTCCTACTCCAGAGGATTCCGAGAAGGAGGTTCGATAGACCTGAACTCCGATGGAGACTACGATGACTACTGGATAGTATCTCATTCTAGGGATACTATTAGTGTAGATGACCCATCTACTAGGAGCTTGGACTATCCATCCCTTCAGGAGGGGGACTACTTCAGTTTGGGCCCTATCACGTACAGAATTCTTGAGATAAACGAGAATTACGTATACTTCTCAGTTCCCAGAGGGGAATTGAAGATGAACTCAATGAGCGAGGTTCAGTTATCCTTGTTGGTAGAGGTACCAGAGAATGCAGTTTCGAATATCCAAGTACCTATTCAGACAACTACCTATGTGATCGACCAAGGAGGAGATGGAGTAGAAGGACAATATACTTTTCATATAGGACGCAAAGGACTTTTCTCGGTCAGTAATAAGTACTATCTGGGAAGCGTTAA
>Ga0164318_10007101_pt1 | contig 10862 bp, 7 predicted proteins | sample GuaBasSedimGuay9_FD_113734 | JGI IMG/M metagenome (GOLD analysis project Ga0164318, IMG submission 113734) | Subseafloor sediment microbial communities from Guaymas Basin, Gulf of California, Mexico - Guay9, Core 4571-4, 0-3 cm | ecosystem: Environmental > Aquatic > Marine > Hydrothermal vents >...
AATGCATTATTGAAGGTTTTTTCTCCCTCCTGGTTGCCCGCTACCGTTGTAATGCCGAGGAGTTCAATTTCTTCCGATGCATCTGCAAGCATTATAGCCATCATATCATCGTGCCCCGGATCGCAGTCTATTATTATTCTTTTCATGTTTCTTTCTATTTTGCACCTTCTTTTAAAGCGGCTTTTTCCTTGTTGCTCTTATTAATTGAGTATATGGCAAGTACAATTACAGTTGTTAAATAAGGGATGGACTGCATGAATTCGGATGGAATTTTTAAAGGAGCTATAAAATTTGAGAAAGCGTTGACAAGGCCGAACAGTGCAGCACCGAGAAATGTGCCGAGCGGTAAATTGCCGCCTAACGAAGCGGCTGCGATTGCAATAAAGCCTCTTCCGGCTGTCATGTCTCTTGAAAACCACGAAACATAACCCATAGAGAGGTACAATCCTCCGAAGGAGCCGAAAAATCCGGATAAGAGTAGAGAATACATGCGTATCTTTTTTACGTCAATTCCAACCGACGCCGCAGCTTCCGGGTTCTGTCCTACTGCACGTATTCTTAAACCGAGAGGGGTTTTATATATAATGTAGTAAAATGCTATAATCGCAACAAAGAGCAGGTATGTCAGTATATTATGGCCGCTGAGCATAGGCCCGAGAACAGGTATGTCCTTTAGGAGAGGGATTTGGTAAGAAGGAAAGACAAGACTTTTAATAGAGCTGGATGTTCCTTTGTCATGGGTAAGAATGTATAATAAGAAAATAGTTATCCCGGATGCAAACATATTTAAAGCGATAGCAGCGATAATAATATCTGCCTTTAAGTTTAAGTGAAAATAACCAAGTACGGCTCCCATTCCTACACCGGCAAGTACACCGGCTATAAGTGCAAACCACAGACTGCCCGTATATGCACTTATAATGACTCCTGTAAAAGCGGACACAAGCATAATGCCTTCCAGAGCGATATTAACAGAACCAGCCAGAGCGGATACAGCAACCCCTATTGCCGGATAGAGTATCGGGGTCATTACCCTTAAGGTGGCAAAGATAAATTTGGGTGCAAGTATGCTCTTAATTATCGGATTCATTCTGCACCTCCTTCATCTTTGCTTCTCTTATTGTTATTCTGTTCTTAAACCGCTGGAGAAAGGCTTCGGCTGTAATAAGCAGTATTATTAGAGACTGAATAACAATTACCATTTCCGAAGGTATATCGGAGAGGAGATTTAATATCTGTCCTCCTATCCTTAAATAAGATAAAAACAGGGCCGCAAGGATTATAAACAGAGGGTTGTTTTGCCCTATGATTGCAACGACAACCCCGTCCCAGCCGTATCCGGGACTCATCTGCCAGTTGAAACGCCTTGATAGGCCCATGACTTCTGTCATTCCGCCGATGCCTGCAAGGAATCCACCAATAACCTGTGAGAGGACTATAACCATAAAAACATTTATTCCGCCGAATCTTGCGAAATTTTTGTTTGTTCCCGTTGTTCTTATTTCGTAGCCTGTTGTAGTATGATATAAGAAATAGTAGGTAAGTATTGCAAATACAAAGGCTATAATTACACCTAAATGTATTCTTGTTCCTGGTATAAACTGTGCAAGCCAAGCAGTCTGAGGCAGTTTGTAGGAAACAAGAAAGCCTGCAGCTTTATCCCTGAAATGATAATTAATCAGGTATAAGCCAAGAAAATATGCCACATAGTTCATCATAAGGCTTATTACAAGTTCATCAGTTTTCCATTTTGCTTTAAGAATACCGGGTATAAAACCCCATATAGCCCCGGTTAAACCGGCAACAAGGAGTACGGTTGTTATATGAAGAACAGCAGGCATGTGAGTGGAAACTGCAAATGCTGTTCCTACGGCAGCGCCGATGAATAGGGCACCTTCAGCTCCGATATTAAACTGTTCCGCCTGGAAAGGTATTGCAATTGCAAGTCCACAGAGTATTATCGGCGATGAGAGTTCAATCCAGTCCCCGAATCTTCCCTTGGATAGGAAAGGACCCAAGAAGAACGATCGGAAGGATAAGCTAGGGTTTTTCGTAATAATATAAATTACCACCACACTTATTACTACGCCTATAAGAATTGCAATAATAATTCGTATAAGGTTAAAATATTTAATAATAAATTTTTCCACTCTAACTTTCCTCCACGCTTGCTTTGTTTTGATTCTTTACACCGAGCATGTATGGTCCGAGTTTTTCCTGTGTTATATCTTCCGTGTTTTTAAATTCTGCAACTATTTCCCCATCGTACATGACAAGGATTCTTGATGATATTTTTAAAACTTCGTCTAAATCCGCAGAGATCAAGAATACGGCGATTCCTTTATCGCGGGCGTCTTTAAGCAGATCATGAACCATTTCTTCGGAGCCTACATCTATTCCGCGAGTTGGCTGGTCGGCAATTATGAGTTCCGGCTTAAAGGAAAGTTCACGGGCTACAACTACTTTCTGTATGTTTCCTCCGGAAAGAGCAGAAACCGGCGTTTTCCCGGATTGTGCCAGTATGTTAAAATCCTTAATTAAATCTGCTGTATAGTTTTCTATATATTTCCAGTCGAGAATTATCCCTTTTGAGAATGGGTGTTTATAGTATCTGTCTACAATTATATTCTCCTGTATCGAGGCATGTTCGGCCACTCCATTCTGCATTCTGTCTTCCGGTATATGAGCTACCATTTTTTCTCTAATCTGCCGCGGAGTAAGATGGGTTATGTCTTCATTATTTACATATGCATGTCCGGAGGTGGCCTGCCTTAATCCTGTAAGGATTTCTACAAGTTCTGTCTGTCCGTTCCCTTCCACTCCGGCAATACCGACTATCTCACCTTTTCTTACTTCAAAACTTATATTATTAATCTTGGTTATATTTTCTTCATTTATATATGTAAGGTTCTGTACTTTTAAGAATGGGGCTCCTATATTTACCGGTAGAGGAATTCTCTGAAAATTTATTTCACGGCCGACCATAAGTTCGGCAATTTGATGCTCATTTAAGTTTTTTGCATTCTCTGTTACTATGTCCTTTCCGTCGCGTATAATGGTAACTCTGTCTGCAATTTGTTTTACCTCTTTGAGCTTATGGGAAATAAAAATAATGGTTTTCCCTCGTTTCTGGAGGTCTCGTAGGGATTTAAAGAGAACCTCTGTTTCCTGAGGTGTCAGCACGGCGGTAGGTTCATCCAGAATTATGAGTTTTGCATTTCTAATTAGAACCTTTAGTATTTCTATCCTCTGGCGTGTTCCAACGGGGAGGTCCTTTACTCGCTTGTTTAGGGGGACTTCAAAACCGAATTCCTTACATGCTTTTTCGGTCATTTCAAGGATTTTCTTGCTGTGAAGGAATATCCCGAATTTAATGGGTTCTGTTCCGAGTATCATATTTTCTGCTACTGTTAACTCCGGTGCAAGCATTAGGTGCTGGTGAATCATACCAATTCCGCGGTCAATTGCCTCGAGAGAGTTTCTGAAATGGACTTGTTCACCCTGATAGAAAATTTCACCGTCTTCGGCTGTTTCTTCTCCGAAGATTATTTTCATTAGCGTTGATTTACCGGCGCCGTTTTCACCTACAATTGCATGGATTGTATTCTCTTCTATGTCAATGTTTATACCCTTGTTGGCAACGACTCCGTTGGGATAAATTTTTACAATATTCTTGAGGGAGAGAATTGGGCCCATAATTCCTCCTTAAGTAAAATATGAAGATAATTATACTATAGCATATTTATTTTAGGAAAGGGCTAAACAAAAATAAGGCTCCTATTCCCAGTATTTCTGCATTCTTTTACGGAGTTTGTTTCTGTATGCGTCCCAGTCCGTTATTGGCTGTAGGGCAATCCCTTCGTCACAGGCCGCTTTAGCTACTGCGCAGGCTTCCCATTCTATAACCCTGGGGTCAAAGGGTTTTGGAACTATATAATTTCTGCCGAAGGAAAAACTTCTGCCTTCATAGGCCTTCTTAACTACTTCCGGAACAGGCTGTTTGGCAAGTTCAGCCAGAGCGTAGGACGCTGCAATTTTCATATTTTCAGTAATCTGCTGTGCTCGTACATCAAGAGCTCCGCGGAATATAAAGGGGAAACCAAGGACGTTATTTATCTGGTTAGGGTAGTCGCTGCGCCCGGTTGCCATGATAACATCTTTTCTCGTTTCAGTTGCAAGTTCGTATGTTATTTCAGGGTCCGGGTTCGCCATAGCAAACACTACAGGGTCCCTGTTCATAGATCTAAGCATTTCCGGAGTTACAAGGTCTTTAGTAGATACACCCATAAAGACATCTGCGTTTTTTAGGGCTTCTTTTAATGTTCTTAAATTTGTATTCCGTGCAAATTCTTCTTTCTGCGGATTCATTCCTTCTTTCCTTCCCTTATAGATAACCCCTCTGCTGTCGCACATTATAAGGTTTTCCTTCTTAACTCCGAGCGATACAAAGAAACGGGCGCATGAAATTCCTGCAGCGCCGGAACCGCTAAAAACAACATGAACCTCTTCTATTTTCTTATTAATTATTTCGAGTGCATTCTTTAGTCCTGCACCTGCAATTATAGCAGTTCCATGCTGATCATCATGAAAAATAGGGATTTTACAGGTTTTCTTTAGTTCATTCTCTATATAGAAACATTCGGGGGCTTTGATATCTTCGAGGTTGACTCCTCCGAAACTCGGCTCCAAAAGTTTAACAGTCTCGATTATTTTATCCGGGTCCATTGTGTTAATTTCTATGTCGAATACATCAATATCGGCGAATCTTTTAAACAGTACACCCTTGCCCTCCATTACAGGTTTGCTGGCAAGTGCTCCCCTATTTCCCAGTCCGAGAATCGCTGTACCGTTAGTAACTACAGCAACAAGATTTCCTCTGTTTGTATAGCGGTATACGTCCTCCGGCCTCTCTGCAATCTCAAGTACAGGAGCTGCAACACCAGGTGTATAGGCCAGTGCGAGTTCCTTTGCAGTACGGCAGGGTTTTGTTGTTACAACCTCGGTTTTACCAGGTCTTCCTTCGGAATGATACTTTAAAGAGTCTTCTTTTAATCCCATTTTTTACTCCAATTAATTTTTCTAAAAGTTCCTTTGTTAAGCTAAAATTCTGGTGACATTACTCAAAATCGAATTTATAGGGAAGATTGTATTTGTCCCTTATTTCAATAATCTGTTTTTGAAGCATTGCATCTACCTTTGCACCTCTGTTTTTTCTGTAGAGCCATGCCTCGTACTCTTTTTCTCCTGCTGTATAGATACGTTCGGCTCCAGGCATTTTTTTGGAATTTCTTAGAGTTCTTAAGATATCACCGGCTGTTTTTTTAAAACTGTCCAGTTCTGTAAATGCTTCCACATTTATTGCCAGGAAGAAATGACCTAACGGGTAGGGGATTTTATTTCCCTGTTTATCGAACCCTAAAAGCATTTTTAAATATGAACCCTGCTGTAATGCAGCAGAGAGCAGTTCTACTACGGCTGCATAACCGTATCCTTTGTATCCACCTGTTACTTCTCCGAGTCCGCCGAGAGGAGCAAGAGCTGCTTTACCTGCCACCAGGTCTTTTAAAATCTGTTTGGAGTCTGTCTTGTAAGTGCCGTCTTCTCCTATTACCCAACCCTCCGGAACATCTTTCCCAAGTCTTGCATAGACTTCGATTTTACCCCTCTGCGTTACAGAGGTTGCACAGTCCAGCACAAAGGGAAAGGGTTCGTCTGTAGGCATTCCGAATGTAAGAGGGTTTGTACCGAGCATGTTTTCCACGCCGAATGTCGGGGCTATGGATGGTCGAGCATTGGTACCTGTCATACCTATCATTCCAGAATCTGCAGCCATTAATGCATAATAGCCTGCGATTCCGTAGTGAGTTGAATTTCTTGCTACTACCATCCCTGTACCGTATTTTTTAGCTTTCTCTATTGCCATTTCCATACAGCGGTGTGCAATAACATGGCCCATGCCGTTATGTCCGTCGACAACAGCTGTAGCAAGGCCCTCTTTTACAATTTCCATATTAGTAACAGGGTTAAGAATGCCGTCATTAATTCTGTCGATATAGATAGGTTTAAAGCGGCCGATTCCATGAGAATCGATACCCCGTTTATCCGATGTAATTAAAACCTTCGCACAAATCTTTGCATCTTCTTCCGGAACTCCCACTGCTTTAAAGCCATCTACCATAAATTCTTCGAGTAAATCAAAATCTACCCATACGAAATCCTCACCCATAATGTCCTGTCCCATTTTATATCCTCCTCGTTCTCCTGCACGTATCTGCACAGGTACTATATTTATTTACAAAGCGTATTCGAATCGTATTTAAGCGTTTCCGACTTTTGCTATTACGATTTTTACACCTGCATTTTCCAGTTCTTCCCTGTAGTCCTCATTAAACTTGTCATCTGTTACCAGAATATCCACCTTTTCAATAGGAGCTGTCAGAAAATTGGAAGTAACGCCTAACTTCCTGTGATCTGCCACTACAATAACAGGTCCTTTTGTCCGTTCTATCATTCTTTTTGCGACCTCTGCTTCCTGATGCGCAGGGGTGGTAAGCCCGTATTTCACACTAATACCATCTACTCCGATTATAGCTTTGGAGCCATAAACCTGGTTGAGCACAAGCGAGGTAAAATCCCCTACCAGCGAGTTGGACTGATACCGGTAAATGCCTCCTACTAAAATGAGAGATTTTATCTGATCATTTGGTTCGGTTACTGCGCCTAAATTACTGGTAATTACATTAATGCTGTTTTTCTTTAAGTGCTGTATTACTTGAAGCGTAGTAGAACCGCTGTTTATAAGAAGAGTATCGCCCTCTTCTATAAGGTTGTTGACTTCCCGTCCTATTGCTTCCTTTTCATCTCTGTATTTAAGGTTTTTCTGAATGTAAAGCGGTTCGGTTTTCATTCTCTGTGTAAAAATTGCACCGCCGTGTGTGCGTTCTAAAAATCCTTTCTCCTCCAGGATGTCTAAGTCTCTTCTTATTGTAATTTCCGATACCTTTAGTGCGGAGCTTAAGTCAGCGACTTTAACAATACCCTTTGCACGAACTGTTTCGTATATTTTCTGCTGTCTTGCAGCAGGTATATACCCGCCCTTCATTTACGAACTCCTTAAAGATTTTAGAGACAGCCTGTTAATTAATTGTTCTGGTTACCTATCCCTGCCGTCTCCCGGTAAGACTACTTGAATAATTTAAACATGATTGAATATGATTGTCAAGTTACTTTTATGTACTTTTTAGAACAAAAATAATCGTATATATTTTTTGTGAAAATCATATTTATTTTGGATACCGAATAACTCCCAATAATTCAGGGTATTAATTTAATTTTTTTTAAGTACAGCAATAACGGCCAGGAGCATTTTTTCCATCTCGAAAGGTTTTTTAAGGTAGGGAATATCTGTTTTTTGGATAAACTGATTGGATTCTTCACTAATTACATCACCCGTAGCAGCTATAAAGTGATCTGCCAGCAGGGGTTTTAGTTCTTTAATTTGTTTGTACAGTTCTATGCCGTTCATTTCGGGCATCTTAATATCGGAGATGACAAGATTATAATTGTTCGTTTTTATATGGCGTATTGCCGCATTCCCATTGGCCGCGGAATCTACATGGTAGTGCTGTTTTTTTAAATAACGTACCATAAGTGTACGAAGCGTCTCATCATCTTCTACAACAAGAATACTTGCAGTATTTGCAGCATTAAAATTTGCACTCTCTGTCAGAGGAGACGTTCTCTCTATTGTCCCGTTTTCCTCCCGAGGTTTTGTCGAAAAGTCGGAAATCGGTATTACAGGTAACTCAATTATAAATTTAGCCCCGTTTCCGTGCTCGCTTTCTGCCCATATCTTTCCCCTGTGTTCATCGATTATGCCGTGGCATACAGAGAGTCCTAAGCCGGTCCCTTTGCCGATTGGTTTGGTGGAGAAGAAAGGATCGAATATATTTCTAATATTCTCCGTAGGGATACCCGGGCCGTTATCGGATATTGTAATTTTTATAAGTTTTCGTCTGCCGGTAATATTAGATTTTTTGTCTTCTGTTGTAATTGTAATTGTATCGCCTTTACCAGATTCCACAATAGCCTGGCTTGCGTTTATAAGGAGATTTATGAATACCTGCTGTAGTTTGTGGGGATCCGCAGCAGTTTTAGGAATATTGGAAGAGAGGTTTTTCACAACTGTAATTGTATGTGATTTTATATCGTAGGAAATCAGCTTTAAAGTTTCCTCAATTATACTGTTTATATTAACCTCTCTATATTGAGCCTCTCGCTGATGCGTAAAATCAAGGAGTCCCCGTACTATTTCTGCTGTTCTGTTGGCTTCGGAAACAAGCCTGGCAAGATATTCTCTATTTTCGGTTCTTGTCTCTGTGCTTTTAAGAAGCTGTGCAATTCCTATAATAGATGTTAAGGGATTATTAAGTTCATGGGCAATTCCGGCAACAAGTCTGCCTATCGCTGCAAGCTTTTCACTTTTAATAAGCTGGTTCTGTGATTTTTCTAATGCTGTTAACTTTTCTTTAAGGCTCTCGTGAAGAGTTGCATTCTCCACTGCAATAGCCGCCTGGTTTGCAAAGTTAAGGGCAATTTCTCCGTCTTTCTTTGTAAAGGCAGATACTTGTTTACTGTCCAGAGTTATACAGCCGATCATTTTGCCCCGTGAAATTAGCGGTACAGACATCCAGCCGCGCACGTATTCCGTATTGCCCCATGCCTTAAAATCTTTGGAGCGTTTCGCATCCTTTAGGATTAACGGCCTTTTTGTTTCTGCAACTATTTTATCCAGCCTGGTGGTAGTATAGGATTTACCAATTGCATTTTTATCAGGCAGGTCCTTTCCTGCAACCACTCTTAGTTTAGGCCCTTCGATAAGCATAATTGAAGCACTGTCGTACGGAACAACATTTCTTATTTCTGTAAGGATATGGTCTAAAACTTCCGATAAGTTAAGGCTGCCTGTAATTATCATAGATGCCGACTGTAATGCTTCATTCCTTAAACGCTGTCTGCGTTCTTCGGAAAAAAGTCTTGAATTTTCTATAGCGATAGCAGCCTGATTGGAGAAGAGTTTCCATATCCTCAAAGAGTCGTGCTGAAATTGGCCCGGTACAAATCTGGAGATATTCATTACGCCCACAACACGGTCGTGTATTTTTAAAGGAATGCTTACAATTGAACCTTCCCACTCCTTTTTTTTATTTTTAAAAATGTTATCGTTTCTTATATCGGTGATAATCCTCATTTTCCCGCTTTTTGCAACTGTGTATGTTAAACCGTTTTTCCGCGGTTCCGAAAAAGGTTTATCCCATTTTCCGTCTAAACCTCTTGCAGCTCCGAATTCCAATTTGCCATTGTTGTATAGAAAGATATGGGCCAGATTTGCAGGAGCCAGTTCTAAGGCGGAGGTAAGAAGGGAGTCCAGAATGGATTGGAGGTCTAAAGATGCATCGAGAACCGGGTTAACCTGTAAAAGAGCATCGATTGTTTTTCTTGCAAGACGGAAACGGTAGGAGGTATGGTTATACTTTATAGCTGCAGCCAGCACTCTGGAAAAAAGATTTAAGAGAAAAAGGTCGTTTTTAGTAAATTCCTTATCCTTGTTTCCTGAGAAGAAAAGAAGTGTTCCGAAAATGCTTTGAAAAATAAGCGGGCTTACGATTATTTTCCGTACGCCGATATTTTTAAGTTCTTTAATTCCTGCAGCTGCAGAGGAATAGCTGTTGTTGTAGAAGGGCTTTTTAAATACGGCTTCTTTAATTTTTTTATAGAGTGTTTCTTTATTTAAAGTGGTATTTTCCTCTATATAGTGTATGTATATTTTTGGTAAATTCGGAATTTTACGGTTTATAACCATAATCCCGGCATTTGCATCTAATATTTTTTCTACAATAGAAAATATTTCGGGCAGTTCATCTTTAACACTTGCAGATGAGGCAAGTTTATCACTTAACTTAAGGAGCAGCCTTAAATTTTCTTCGGAGAATTTCTCTTTCCTCATACTTATACTTTATTACAATGGGTATTGCTTTGCAAATTTATAAGTCCGTGCTTTTATCTTCTGTCCCTTCATCTTAAGGGAGTCGCAGAATAAGCTTACTATTTTTTCTGCAGTTTAGCCCAGGTATCTCTTAACCCTATGGTTCTGTTAAAGACAGATCTACCTGGAACGGAATCCTTGCTGTCCATACAGAAATACCCCTTTCTTAAGAATTGATAATTCTCACCGGGTTCTGCCTCGGCAAGAGAGGGCTCTATAAAGCAGTTTTTTAGCGTTGCAAGGGAATCTTTGTTTATATAGTCCGTGAAATCTTTCCCCTCCTCTGTATTTAAAGGGTTCTCTCTGGTAAAGAGATTATTGTACAGCCGTACCTCCGCCGGCAGGGCATGCCCTGCGGAAACCCAGTGTATTGTGCCTCTCACTTTTCTGCCGTCAGGAGCTTCGCCACCCTTTGTAGCCGGATCATAGGTGCAGAGAAGCTCTTTTACATTTCCGTTTTTATCTTTAATTACATCTCTGCAGGTAATAAAGTATGCATGCTTAAGGCGCACTTCTCTTCCAGGTGCCAGCCGGAAATACTTCCTTGGAGGTTCTTCCATAAAGTCATCCTGCTCGATATATAGAACCTTTGAAAAAGGTATTTTCCTGACTCCTGCGGATTCATCCTCGGGGTTATTCTGTGCGGGAAGCCATTCTTCTTTTCCTTCCGGGTAGTTTGTGATTGTCACTTTTAGAGGCTTTAATACTACCATTCTGCGCTGTGCTGTTCTGTTAAGCTCCTCACGGAGAACATACTCAAAGAGTGCTATATCTACCATGCTCTCCGTCTTGGAAACTCCTATTTTTTCACAGAAGT